>Ga0114999_10002380_pt1 | contig 24854 bp, 22 predicted proteins | sample ArcticOcean_MG_C_3_FD_89820 | JGI IMG/M metagenome (GOLD analysis project Ga0114999, IMG submission 89820) | Marine microbial communities from western Arctic Ocean - ArcticOcean_MG_CB8_126 | ecosystem: Environmental > Aquatic > Marine > Oceanic | place: Arctic Ocean: Canada Basin | collected...
ATCCCCCCGCTCCAGTGTCTGAATGACATACCCAGCAACCAACGTCCGAATCAAACAGCTCTTTACCACGTTCCACCAATGCGCCTAAATCCTGCGCCATAACGGGGGTGACAAAGATGGCGGCAGCCGAAAAAGTGAGTAAAAGTATGCGCTTCATGTCTGATCAGCTCCTAGTTCTATTGCTTATGTGAATGGAACCCAGATTGGATTATGAGCATAGCGTAAGGCCCTACCAAGCTGTCCGAAGTAGCCCATAGGTTTTAGGTCAAAATTATTTGGTTTTGAACAGTAACAGGACCTCGCTTTTAGGTCAGAGTCGCCTCGCTCACAAGAGGCACTGTCCACGCGTCATAACCGTAGAGCCAACTGGTGTCTTGGTCGCCACCCTGCATCCAAGTGTTAGCGCTTGAGATTGCTTGAATCCGGGCTGTGCGTGGTTTTCTATTCGCTTCAAACAACCTAAAAGCGAGCGGTAAATCATCCCCATCAACCGCCTCAATACAACGTGCTAGTACCGCAGCATCTTCTATAGAGGTGGCTGCCCCTTGTGCCATGTAGGGCGTCATTGGATGACACGCGTCCCCGAGCAAAACAACCTGGCCATCACTCCACTTAGGGAGGGGTTCCCTCTCCAAGATGGCCCATTTATGACAATCAGGGCAAGCAGCTAATACCGCCCTCACATCAGGATGAAAATTCGCATATGCATCACGAAGCTCAGAAACATCGCCTTTTGCAGACCAAGACTCCGGTGTTACCCAGTCAGCTGGCTCCGGAACACTTGTCACAAAATAAACCTCGCTTCGCTTCGCCGTAACGTAATAGATAACGATGTGACGATCTGGGCCCCACCACTTAGTGCGCGATGATCCTATAACCTCACCTTCTAGCCTATCTGCAGAAAACACTGCCCTATATGCAATCCTACCCTTATGAATAGGTTGATCAGGTCCGACCACAAGTTCCCTAATCAAAGAATGCACTCCATCAGCTCCAACTACTGCATCAGCAACGGCGCTTGTTCCATCCTCGAAGCGCAGCTTTACGCCAGAAGCTGTCTCGTCCAGATCAACAAGCTTCTTATTAAAATGAATAACGTCTGAGGGAATTACTGAAGATAGAGCGGTAGTCAAATCTGCACGATGCATACACAGGTAGGGCGCGCCAAAAAGCTCTTCTGGCATTGGCAATTCCCTAAGAATCTCTCCTGTGTTCCACTCCCTATTTAGATGAGAGTACGGCCTAAAGGATGATTGAAGTAGCGAGTCCTCTATCCCTATTTGGCGTAATACTTTCATAGAATTTGGCATCATCTGAATACCTGCACCTATACGCTCAAAGCGCATGGCTTGCTCGTATACATCCACTTTCATCCCGATGCTTCTTAAAGTCGCGGCCGTTGCAAGTCCACCCATACCGGCACCGACAATCGCTATTGAGCGCTGACTGATCATTTTTTTGTTCCTTCAAATAAGGCGGGACAATTATACGTGCAACATGCATGCCTCTGGGGAGGCATTGACCGCTATACTTCCTGATCGTGCAATCGTGGATATAAAAAGTGAATCTTGGATTTGTTGGTCTTGGAAAAATGGGGGCACCGATGGCCATGCGGCTACTGGACTCAGGATTTCCAGTCACTGTATGGAACAGAAGCCCTGAAAAAACAAAAAATTTCGAATTAGCTGGGGCTGAAGTTTCTTCCAGCCCCTCCCTTGTTGCGAGCAGCTCAGAAATCATTATTTCTATGCTCAGTGATGACACTGCCGCTTTAGAAGTATTTGAGGGTGAAGGCGGTCTGCTATCAACTAGCGCTGAAGGTAAACTGTTTATCGAGATGAGCACGCTCAGACCTGGCACAGTAAGAAACTTAGCTGAATCCTGCCAAGCCAAAGGAGCAGCATTCATAGATGCTCCTGTATCCGGAACCGTCGGGCCTGCATTAGATGGTCGTCTTATGGCTCTGGTAGGAGGAACTAAAGCGAACGTAGAGCGTGCCCGCCCAATTCTAGATGTATTAACACGGCGCATTGTCCATGTTGGACCAGTCGGACAAGGTTCACTTATGAAACTTGTTATCAATCTGCCTCTCGCAGTCTACTGGCACTCTCTCGGCGAAGCTGCAGCAATGGGTCATGCAGGTGGACTGAAGTTGGATTTAATCCTAGACGTGATGAAGGATAGCGGCGGATCAATGGCCGCTTTTCCAAAAAAGATCCCTGAAATTCTAGGTGAATCTAATGAAGTTACATTTGATATAGATACGCTACAAAAAGATGTGGAATTCATACTTGAGACTGGCAAAAATCTGCGCGTTTCCATGGACGCGACCGAAAATGTACTTTCAATTTGCAAAACCGCCAGAGATGCGGGCCTAGGATCAGCCGATGCGACTGCACTTGTGAGGTTCCTCATAAATACTCAAGGCACCTCTAAAAACAAAAGTACTGAATAGAGAGAAGAAATGAATCCACTAAACATCACCTTGAATAGACATGTCCTCGCTACCCCAGCAAATGAAGGTAAAGATATTCTCCCTGTGGAAACTATTTTGAATGAGAAAATAGCTCATAGAAGCCGTTAATAAACCCATTTAACTACAACATATCTGCCAAAAATATTGGCTAAAGACAAATGCCAAAAACCACAACAACACCATTTTGCGAACAGTTTAATCCCAGTCCGAAAATCCCTACGCAAAGTTCCCCACCAGGGTTATGTGATACGCACATGCATATTTGCGGTCCAGCCTCCAGCTATTCGTATTCTGAAAGCCGCACCTATACTCCGCCAGATTCCTTACTCGCTGATTATCTTTACTTAGCTCAGGTACTAAAAATTGAACGGGTTGTTTTCATTCAGCCAAGCATCTACGGGGAAAATAATGCCGCCATGCTAAAAGCTATGGCTGAGTGTCCGCTTACCAACAGAGGTGTTGCCGTATTAAACATAGACGCAACCGACACTCAGATAGAGTCGCTGCATGACTTAGGAGTACGTGGCATTCGCTTTAATCTAGTAGACGTTATTAATCCTGAAGCAGAATTACCCTTAGATACAATAAAAAAACTTGCTAAACGTATTGCTCCACTAGACTGGCACATAGAGCTACTACTGCATGTGGACGATTTCCCGCACTTAGATGATGACTTGAGTGAACTACCCGTTGACATCGTCGTAGGACATCTCGGTTACTTTCGTCCAGAAAAAACTCCAGAAGATCCTGGGTTCCAAGCATTGGTTCGCCTCATGAAAACCAACCGATGCTGGACAAAGCTCACAGGGCCTTATCGATTATCGAGCGAACCTTTTCCATATGAAAACGTGGATCAGTTTGCAACTTATTTGATAGAGGAAGCCGCAGAACAACTACTTTGGGGGTCAGACTGGCCTCATGTTTGCGTAAAGACCCCAATGCCAAATGACGGCGATTTACTAGACTTGTTATCAACATGGACTAGTGATTCGAAAATTCGTCATAAAATACTCGTCGAAAACCCAGCACGCCTGTACGATTTTTAATCGTGCGCGGGTTCGTCAATTTTTAAGGAGTCAGCATGTCCACATCCGCTTTTAGAGGAATACTCGTTCCAGCTTTAACCCCTTTTAAAACCGACTTGTCACCAGATGCTGATGCACTTGTTTTTCACTGCAAATGGTTGCTTAGCCAAGGTGCTGATGGACTTGCCGTTTTTGGAACAACCAGCGAGGCTAATTCACTTGGTTTAGAAGAACGAATGAGTCTTTTGGATCACTTAATAGCTAGTGGTATTCCACCAAACTTGCTGATGCCCGGAACAGGTACGACCGCACTGACTGATACGGTTAAGTTAACAACTCACGCGGTAGCCCGAGGATGTGCTGGTGTCTTAATGTTGCCACCTTTTTATTACAAAGCCGTCGATGACGACGGTCTATTCGCAAGCTTCTCTGAAGTTATTCAAAGAGTGGGCAACGCGGCCTTGCGCGTATATCTCTACCACATACCGCCAGTTTCGCAGGTATCGCTTTCTTTGAACCTAATTGGGCGTTTGCTAAAAAGCTACTCGGGCATAGTTGTAGGCCTGAAAGACAGCTCGGGAGACTGGTGTAATACGTCGGCTGTGCTTACAGAATACCCCTCTTTGGCGACATTCTGTGGCTCTGAAGTCTTTCTGCTAGATACCCTTCGAAAAGGAGGAGCTGGGTCCATCACGGCGACCGCAAATATCAACATCGCGAATATCAAAAAGGTCTACGAAAACTGGCAGGGTGACGGCTCAGAAAAATTACAAAAAAAAATAACCACCGTACGCAAAGCATTCGAAAACTATCCGGCTATTCCTGCTCTCAAAGCCATTATCTCCAAATACCGTGAGTCTCCGAACTGGGCGACTGTTCGTCCCCCACTCCAAAGGCTTGGAGCCGAGGATGCCGTAAAACTATCCAGCATCCTGAAACGACTTAATTTTGAGATGTGAACAAGCATCCTCAATAGCAAAGGCTTGCGTTTATCCAGACAGTTTTGCCATCGTAACGGCTAGAACACGCGTCACTGCAGCAAGATCAGCTGGATCACAATTTTCCATCTCATTATGGCTAATTCCTCCCTCACAAGGGGAAAAAATCATGCCAGTTGGGCAATGGTAATGCAGTTGTCGAGCATCATGGCCCGCCATCGATAGTATTGGCATATTTACTATGCCAAGTTCATCCGAAGCTGCAGATATACACCCGCGAATCTCATTTGGAAATTCTAATGATTCTGAGGTAGCTACTTCGGTTACCGTAACTGAACATGGCCCACTATTTTCCCTGCAGAGAGTCTCAACAGCATCACCCATAATTTTAAGGGTAGTCCAGTCAGGATGTCTCAGATCGATTGAGAAGAAGGCCGTCGATGGAATCACCGATGGAACATTTGGTGAAATTTCGAAAAGACCAACCGTGTATTTCATTTCTTCTACATCAAATATTTGACGCATTACACGAATCATTTCCAATGCAGCAAGCAACGCATCTTTTCTCTCCGACATAGGCAGCGTGCCGGCATGACCATCTTCGCCAGTGACTTTAACTCGGTAACGACGTGAACCTTGTATGCCTGTTACAACTCCCACAGGAATACCATTTTCTTCCAGGATTGGTCCCTGCTCTATATGTGCCTCCACAAAAGCAGTCATCGGAAAGCCTAGCGGTCGTTTTTGGAGTTCTGGAAAACTTGCCAATGTTCTCTCTAGAGCATCTACAGTTTTTACTCCATCAGCGTCTTCTACTGCTAGTATCTGCTCCATGGATCGGCGTGAAGTGAACGCTTCCGAACCCATCATCCCTGGAGAAAAACGTGATCCTTCCTCGTTCAGCCATACGGCAATTTCTAAAGGCGCCTCAGGGATAAAACTTGCACCCTGCATAGCTGCAATTACTTCAAATCCAGCCACAACGCCAAAAGCACCGTCGAACCTACCGCCGGTGGGTTGGCTATCAATATGTGAACCCGTTACAACCGGTGCCCTTTCATTTTGAATTCCGTCATAACGGAAAAAAAGATTGCTAATCTCATCAGTGTAAATACCTAGGTCCATCTCTTGGGCCCAAGTAATGAGCAGCTGGCGAGCCCTAATTTCTTCGTCTGTCAATGCTAACCTGCACACCCCATCGTTCTCAGTAGCACCAATTTGGCCCAGTTCCAGAAGCCGATCCCATAGGCGTTTTTCATCAACCTGCTTGGCAATATCTTTTAAAAAGTTATCAATAGAGGGTTTCATTTAGCTCGTTTTCATTATTTCTGAAGGCTTGGATCGCGGATCTCTTGGAGACCATTGGCTCTCCTCAACCATGGTAAAAAACTCAGCCAGCATGCGATTAAATAAATCTGGTTCCTCTAAATTAACTGTGTGGCCTGTTTTGGGCAGCACATAGAGCCCACATGTTGGTATTACTCGTTTGAGGAAGATCCCTGGGTTCAGGCAGTGATCGTCTTCATCCCCAACCACTACAAGAGTAGGAATAGTTAGGTTCTCTAACTCAGTTTTCAGATCATAAAGTGATGGCCTACCCGCTTGGACTCCCAGCATTGTATTGGCAGATCCTGTTGCCGAATGCTCTCCCAACATCATGCGAAACTCCTTCCATCCTCGTAGATCCTTCACCAGAAACGGTATCCGTGAAGCCGCCATGGCGTAAGTGTGGGAAAAAGCTTCACTACCCAAACTCATAAACTGCTGGGCAACCTCCCTGGAGATCCCTCTAAAATAGCTCTCGAATTCCTTTTCTGCGCCGTATCCGGCACTTGCCACCACTAGGGATCTAGCGCGCTCAGGATAGGTCATTCCAAAATGTAGCGCAGAAAATCCGCCCATGGATAACCCAACTATATGGGCACAAGGTATCTTGAGATAATCCATGACATCATGGATATCATCAACGGCACGGCTCTGCGAGTACTGCGATACGTCTTCGGGCACATCCGAAGGCGGATAACCGCGCGCATTGAACGTCACACAGCGGTACCGTCGAGAGAAGTGTCTTACCTGTGGTTCCCAACTTCGCTGATCACCACCGAACTCATGCACAAAAATAATCGGCACTCCCTCCGATGTATCTTCTATGTGCAGACGCACATCGTCGTCTGTAACAGCGAACTGACTCATGATTGGTACGTCATATAATGGATCTTCGTGAAGAAATTCCTCCATCAACCGTGTAAATAGCCCCAGATGAATATCCGGCGCGATACGAAGCGAGAAAGACTATTAAGTCAGTAACCTCATGCATATGCGCCGGGCGCTTTAGGGGGTATGTTTTTAACAATTCTGTATATCGACCTTCGTCCCCTAATACGTCTGCGGACCGCTTCTTCAACATATTATAAATTCGATCCGTATCAACCGGACCTGGGTTAACACCCATTACCCGAATATTGTCATTAAGGCTGTGACCACCAAGTGCGCGCGTGAATGCCATCAGTCCCGCATTACCAGTTGTCCCAGCAATATACTTGGGGTCGAAAACTTCACCACTGTTACCGATATTGTTGATGATGACGCCAGAACCATTACGCTTCATGCGTTCATAGTAGATCCGGCAAAGATTTATATACCCCATCACTTTGAGCTCCCAACCATCACGCCAGGCTTTTTCATGAATTTCGGACAACAGTCCGCTTGGAATAACGCCAGCGTTATTAACTAGAATATCAATATCGCCAACCGCTGCTGACAGTCGCTCACAGGCACCTTTTTCCGTTAGATCGAGGGGATGAATATGTACTTGAATATCATTGCTAGACCGCAGCTCCTCCTTAATACGCTCTAACGACTCTGCATTTCTTGCGGTCAAATGTAGATGAACGCCTTCTGAAGCAAAAGACCTTGCTAACGATTCTCCTATACCCTGGGATGCCCCTGTGACAAGTGCTGTTCGTCCGCCTAACTTTAAATCCATAGACGTGCTCTCACAAAAATCATTTGAATTACCCTAAAAGAATTCGCCATCGTCGACCATATCTTTAGCCTGATCAACCGATGTAGGTAATAGTTCACAAAACTCCTCCACCCATTCACGAGGAGTGCTGGTAGAGACTTTTACAAATCTGTCACCAAAGTGTTCTGTATGGTAGGCGCCATGACGAACCATAATGTTGTGTTTGCTAAGGGCTGCGCAAATAGCCTTTGGAGTAACACCGGCTTCCAGACACTCGATGATAAGAAAGTTTCCATTAGAGGGTGCTACAGGCACTCTGAGCCCCGGAATAGATCCAACTGTTTGAAGAATCAGGTCCTGATTTTTGCGCGTAATCGGAAGCACTTTGCTAAGCCATTCTGATTTAATCTTAAGACCTGCAATGGCCCCCCGTTGAGCCACAATATTTGAACCGAGATTGTTCGGGGGCGCCTTCGACAATTTCTCAATAATCTCTGGAATAGCTACCAACGTACCAATTCTAAGTCCCGCAAAACCAAGCCATTTCGAAAAGCTCCAAACAGTGATTGTACGCTCGGGATAATACGTGGCGGCCAAATGATGATCGTATGCAAAGTCTCGGTACGTACAATCATGTATTAGATAGGCATCAATAGCGCGAGCAATGTCAGCTATCTCCTGGATCTCTTTCTGTGTACAGCAAGTTCCTAAAGGATTATTCGGATCCACCAGATAGATAACCTTAGTTTTTTCACTAATAGATTCCTTGAGACGCTCTGGGCTTAACCTATATCCATATTCATCACCGTAGATGGGTATTTGCTTCACAGTAGATCCAAACGAACTTGCAAAATTCATTGGCCATGGCCAAGTCGGATCTGTTGTAATAAATTCATCCCCAGAACCACAAAGCGTATGGCATAAGTGGTAGAGCCCCGAAATAGCTCCGTCAGTAATTAATGCTGACGCATTAGGCAAACCAAGATCCTCAATCACGAGGGATCGTAATTCTTCCAGGCCAACTGGTGGAGCATAAACGTGAAAAGCCTCGTCTCGAATACATTCGATCATAGCTTCTCGAACACTAGGATGCGTTTCTATGTGATTAGTATTCTGTCCCAACCAACGTAAGTCGGATTGATTTACTAATCGATCAAAATGTTGATTGCGTCGTTCAAATTCTCTCATTTGTTACTGTCTCTCACTATTTTCTGCATATAGAATACTTGGTTTAGCACCGTGAACCATGCGGTCCTAATTGCATGCTTGTCTTACATATCATATATTTTTTTGTTTCTAGCCATGGCTTTAACTGTGCCATCATCAGATCCATGGACATTTCGCACGTCCAGAAAATCCCTGGCTCCACAATGTAGTTTAATACAAGCATTAATCAATTATTTAGAATGGGAACGCTAACACGATGAACTTTGCCATTAACTGCCGACGTTTAGTCATCGCTGTTGCGATTATCACTTTATCGTTAGCTGCGTGTGATAACGAAACTGAGGCGCCTTTTCCAAACAACCCAATTACGTTTGTCGTAAATTGGCCTGCAGGAGGTGGCCAGGACAGAGCGGGTCGATTAGTAGCTGAATATGCTCGGAAACGATTGAATGTACCGATAGCCGTTATCAATATATCCGGTGCAGGAGGTGCAACCGGCGTACGGCATGTGGCCGAATCTGATCCTGATGGCTATACAGTAGGAATTCTGGGTGCAAGCCTGATAGCAGGCCAATATATTAATCCAAATGCAAACAGTATTGATGATGTAGACATCATTTCATTCATTGGTCCAGACCCTGCAGCACTACAGGTACGATCTGACTCTGGAATCAATTCTCTAGCAGACTTCGTGCAAAGAGCACAATCTGACCCAACGCTAATTAAAAACGGCAATGACGCCCCGGGTGGGGTTTCATATATAGCAGCCACCTTACTTCAAAGGTTAACAGACATCGAGCTTACCCTTGTGCCCTACAGAGGCTACGCTCCCACTGTGGCTGCGATTGTTTCGGGAGAAGTGCAATCCTCAACCCTACCGGTTCACCAATTGATAGATCAGCATGAGGCTGGAGATATAAAAATACTTGGAGTTATGTCTGAAGAGCGTCACTTTATGGCGCCAGATGTGCTTACCTTCAAAGAGCAAGGCATTGATCTTGTGACAGGAGATTGGCGCGCTATTTACCTGCCAAATAATATCCCCGAAGATCGCTATGCTTTTTTAGAAACGCTTTTTTTTGAAACAATTAGTGATCCCGAGTTTCAGAAAGCTGCAAGGCAGCTTAGTTTTTTTATCACGCCTATGAAGGCTCAAGAAACAAAACAGTTTGTTGCGGATTTTGACAAATCTCTATATCCAGTTCTGCTCGAAAACGGCCTAGTAAAGGCCCGTCACAAATAATTCTAATGTCAGAGAATCTTGCAAAACGCGATCCAAGAAATCAATTAGCCGCTGGCCTGTTTCTTATGATATGGAGCGTTATAGGGTGGTTATCTGTAATTAATTCACCAGCTCTTTGGATTGATGAATACGGCACAGATCCTGGACCAGGCCTGTTGCCCATCATTAGCTTAACGATTTTATCGTTAGGAGCTCTGACTCTGATCACTGTTGGAGCATTCCAGACTGTGGCACAGCAAGCCGCCACCGAGCCTGGGTACTGGCCCAGGCTATTACAGGGTTCTCTCTTGCCTGCATTCTTTGTTATTTCATTAATTGTTTACATATCGTTGATTGATGTCATTGGGTTTATCCCTACGAGCACTATTTTTTCTTTGACCTGGATGCTTATTCTGGGAGCTAAGAATAGAAATGAAACACCTGCCACTCTCTTGCCACCGGTAGCTATAGGTACGTCTATCGGTGTTGGGCTTATATATTTCGTTTTCCTGTACCTAATAGGCGTCCCCATAGGGTAATTTAGGAGCAAACAAAGTTTGATTGCAGAATTTTTCTCTATAGCCTCTACAGTTGCAACTAATCCTTATCTGCTAGGACTAAGTGCGCTTGGTACGGTGCTTGGCATTCTTATGGGGTGTTTGCCCGGAATAAGCTCCACGATGGCCCTAGCAATACTGCTTCCTGTCTCTTATGCAATGAGCCCATTGACAGCCATGGTGTTTCTCATGGCGGTGTTTTCGGCGAGGGTATTTGGCGGGTCAATCTCTGCAATACTAATTAATATACCTGGGACACCTGGGGCAATCGTCACACAGCTCGAAGGTTATGCGATGACAAAAAAGGGAAGAGCTGGTGAGGCTCTTGCTTACTCCTTGTTCTCGTCAACAATAGGCGGAATTGTTGGTCTGGTTATTCTTATGCTTGTAGCTCCCATTGTAGCCGGAGCTGCAATGCAATTTCGCAGTCCCGAGTTTGCAATGACTACGATTTTTGGTTTAACCATGCTTGCCTACTCAACTCCAGGCTCTACCTTTCGAGGCATATTAAGTGGGGTGATGGGGCTTCTCTGCGGGATGGTAGGCTTTGATCTGGTAACCGATATTCCCCGATTTGATTTTGGCACTTCGGCACTACAATCCGGCATTGAACTTGTACCTCTCACTGTTGGGCTATTCGGCCTAGCCGAGGTGTTCCGAGGCATTGAAGAAGGCGGGAAGCGTACTAGAAAAAACCCGAAATTAGGAATACTAATGCCTTCGTTTAAGAAGCTGCAGCGCCTCTGGAAAACGATTCTTCGGGGATCTGCACTAGGGGCTATCATTGGAGCCATACCTGCCGCGGGTTCGGCTATTGCTGTGGCAGTATCCTATGCACAAGAACAAAGACTTTCTAAACGTAGAGATGAATTTGGCACGGGGGTTCCGGAAGGCCTTGCTGGCCCAGAAGCAGCGAACAACGCATGTGTTGGCGGCGCACTTGTTCCCTTAATGACCTTAGGAATTCCTGGTGACACGATGACCGCAGTGCTCATGGGAGCATTACTAATTCATGGTCTTCGACCTGGCCCTATGTTGTTCGTAGAACGACCGGATTTCGTAGCTAGTGTCTATGTGGCGCTCTTTCTTGCGTTAATATTTACAGCTGTATTTGGCTTCCTATTGGTACGCCAATTCGTCAAGCTTATGCGAACACCCAATTATATTTTATTGGTGGTTATAGCAATGCTTTGCGTAGTTGGCTCTTTTGCAATACGTAACAATGTTATCGACGTTTACATCATGATCGCATTTGGCGTAATTGGCTACGTCATGAGCAGACTCGATATACCAGTCGCACCACTTGCTTTTGGTCTAATACTCGGTCCTATTCTGGAGGAAAATCTCCGCCGTTCTCTAATCATCTCAGACGGGTCATGGTTTGTTTTTATCGAACGACCAATTGCACTCACCATGGTGGTTCTATCAGTTGGTACTCTTGTCTACCCACTGCTTCGAAGACTAAGAAGTTGATCTTAAACCACAATAAATAATAACCAACTGAAAAAGCCTCATACAAAATTACCTGACACATTCAGTTTTTCATTTGCATCAAAAGCATGCAGACGAGAGATTTATGTAGTTTCTGGTTAAAATCAGCTAAACGTTAGTTGGAAAATAAAAAATAATATTCAACTCTTCAGCTAACGTATTTCCATAAAACTCATTATTTAAATATCAATAACGGAGATTGTGATGGAAAGAAACAGCTATCTCGCAGGCTTAATACTTGCCACATTTTTATTAAACCCTAGTTTTAGTCAAGACCCAGAAAACTCGACGTTTCGACTACTAACATTTGAAGTAGGCACCAGTGGGCCTCGATTAGGAATCACCATCGGCGATGGTGACCAAGATATTATTGATGTGCACAATGCTGTCACTTACCTATATCGATCGGGAGCGCCCGAAGCCCAAAACGTACCAGCAATTCCAATAGATATGCGCTCACTTATTGAAGCGGGGGAAATACCTCTTCAAGGTGTGCGGACCCTTCACGGCACAATGACCAAAATCAAAGCACTGGGAGACTTCATGGAGCCAGGTGGAGACCGCCGAGTCTTTTACCCGCCCAGCAGTATTGAATACCTGGCCCCAATTACTAACCCATCAAAGGTCATGTCTTTGGCAGGCGCCTACCAGCGCAAGCAACCAGACGGTACGCCAGGTAATTTTGACTTAGTCGAGTACCCAAGCTTTTTCTTCAAATCACCAGCCTCTTTAACTGGTCATGAAACAGATATAAACCTATGGGGCCTATTGACGACCGGTGTTTATGAACCAGAGTTTGCAATCGTAATAGGCAAGACGGCTCGCGCTGTAACCACGTCTGAGGCCTTAGATTATGTTGTGGGTTACACAATAATGAACGATGTGAGCTCGCGTGATCTTCCGCAAGGACATCATGGAACCCAGGGTGGATCTATGAGCAAATCGCTTGATACTTTTACACCGCTCGGTCCGTATCTCACTCTAAAGGAAGATGTTCCAACTCCAAATCACCTAGATGTCATTGGTATTATTAACGGGGTAGCCCACGACTGGCCGGTACCTAATGGGAATACGTCGTTTTTAACCTTCACGGTGGAAGAAACAATCGCTTACTTGAGTGAACGGATGACACTACTACCTGGAGATATCATAGCAACAGGTGTACCTCAGCCAACCATGACATTTGCAGAGGGACAACTCGTAGAAATTATCGTAGGCAATCTGGGCGTTCTACGTAACAGAGTAGTTTCAATACCGATCCCTGGACACACACCTATATCCCCAAGGCAGGTTAGTATTAGCGACCGTTAATCTTAATTATTCAGCAAAGAACGATGTTTTTTACCTTGCCATAGTAAGGACAATCATGAATATCTTAATCACAGCAACTCTCTTGATATTTTCATTAGCCGCTTCCGCTCATCACTCGCGCTCCCACTACTCTTACGAAACACAGGAAATCGAGGGCGAACTCATGGCAGTGCACTGGGTAAATCCCCATGTCGGCATCACAGTAAGTGTAGTCAATGAAGAGGGCGAGGCAGAACTTTGGCGAGTTGAAGGCGTTTCAAATCTCCTCGGCATGCAGCGAGGCAATGTATCAAGTGACGTTTTTACGATAGGTGAACATGTTATTGCCCGCGGTAGCCCCTCCGTGCGGCGCCCTAGAGACCTACTGACGACGAACCTATTGCTTGAAAACGGCAGGGAAATATTATTGTCAGCAGAAGCAGAACCGTACTGGAATCAACAAGGCTTCGGTGCGCCTGGCGACTCAAATTACGAATTGATCGATGCCTTAGCTGAAAATCTCGGTATATTCCGTGTCTGGACTGCAGCACCTGGCGGCGTTGGTCAGAACACTCATTTTCTTTTTACTGAAACAGCAATTGCTGCTCGTGATAATTGGAATCCAGTAGATAATTTTGCTGAGCGATGCGAACCAGAGGGCATGCCCAGAATCATGCGTAACCCGCATGCATTTGAATTTGCAGATAACGGGGATGAGATTTCTCTCGTGTCTGAGCTCTATGATCTAGTACGAACAATCCACATTAACGATAACGCTCCACCACTAGGTATGAGTGCCTCTCCCCTTGGCTATTCCACTGGATTTTGGGATGAAAGCACTCTGACGGTTACAACAAGCAATATTAACTGGCCCTATTTCGACAACATCGGAACACCCCAGAGCGAGTCCGTCACGATGCTCGAAACATTTACCGTTAGCAATGATCAAACACGTCTCAACTATCAGCTGACAGTCACAGATCCAACTACGTTTTCTGAACCCGCAGTTTACGAACGCTATTGGTTAGCACTCGGCGAGCAGATTGAAGTCTATGACTGCCAGGTATATTAATTAATCAAGTAATATCAACTTCTATCTCACCAAGGCCATCAATTCCGGCACGAATAACGTCGCCTGGCTCGACAAGACCAATACCTTCGGGTGTTCCAGTCATAATGATATCACCCGCTGTAAGCTCATAGTGCCTCGATAAAATCGCGATACCTTCTGAGACAGACCAGATCTGGAATGACAGATCTGAGTCTTGCTTTACTTCACCATTAACGCTTAGCCAGATGCGCGCCGTCACGGCGTGGCCATTTGTTTCAACCGGGTAAAGCGGTCCGCAGGGAGCAGACTTATCAAAGGATTTGCTGATGGCCCATGGGCGAGATAACCTCTGCGCCTCTTGCTGCAGGTCCTGTCGCGTCATATCAAGCCCTACACCGTAAGCATATATATGACTTAATGCATCGGCTGGATCGATATCCGTACCACCACTTTTCAAAGCAACAACCAACTCACCCTCATAACGCAATGCCTCAGTCCCTGATGGATAGGGGTGGCCTTCCCTACTATCTACTATGGCGTCCCTAGGCTTTATAAAGAAAAAAGGAGGATTTACATCCGGATTATCACCGCTCTCTAAAGCATGAGCACGGTAATTTCTACCGAGACAAAAGACACGTCTTACAGGAAATCGCTCATCAGATTCGTGAATTTCCATCGAAATAACATTAGGCGGATCAATAACATAGTCTGTGCTTTGTGCAGAAGCCTCTTGCGATGCGCATGCTGCAGCAGCAACAGCAGCGCTGCCAGAAAGAAATTGGCGTCGATTCGTTTTATCTGTATTTTTCATTCTGGAATCCTCATTTTTTTATAAGTTACAGCTATTTTCAAGCAGGATATGGTGGTCAAGGGTGGGGTTGAACCATCGACGCACGAATTTTCAGTATTCGGTTGTGTATGTCTACCGAGTTCTTGATTTGTCCATATGCATTGATATAAATCAGGTTCTGGTCCATGCCGCTTACGGAAATGGTCTGAATCTATCGTTCTGCATGTATGTTTTTTTCGGCTTATTTACACGGAAACTACACGCGAGAATACTAGATTCGTCTTTATATTGCAGCACTACCTTGAGACCAAGTTCAATGCGAAAGACCATCGAGAAACAACGTTTGCACTATCAACGATACGCCGCGTAACATGAAATTGATGAGCAAAATATTCGCACGGCACACGAGCAATCGTTGATGTCATGATGTAAGACCTGGAGTTCCTGCGGAACCGTTCGTTGGCACAACTGAAATGGTCTACGTGCCGCATCTCCAGTTTTATCGATACGATTGCCGAGTCGAATAGCAGAAACAGACACGGCCTTGCTACGGTTTTTAAGGAACTGAACCTATGAAAAGATTTCTGGCTTCGATCTACCTACTGGTATGCGTAACGGCAGCGTCGGCCCAGTCGGTACCACCGGGTACCGGGTTTGCGGCGATACCCGGAGAGAAGGGCGGACAGGATATTTTTGGACCGTACGACATCGTTACCGGCTGGCCAAAAGATACAGCCACCATGCCCGGGCATGAGGCCTGGACGTTTGCGGCTGTCCGTGGCGTTTTTGCCGAGAGTGCGGACCGGGTGTTCGCCGTGCAGCTAGGCGAACTGCCAAATATCGAGCGCCCCGAACCGCGGTTACTGCCAGAGATCGGCCCTGGGATCGGCTACCCGATAGCGAGGGCGCCGTGGCGAAGTTTCCGGGCGGCGATGGGGGCTGATGGCGCGAATCTACTCAGCGGTACCGGCGCCCGTCAGGGCGTTGACTATCGTGGAGGACACGGGATTCTCGTGTTCAACGGCGATGGTGATCTCGTTGAAGAGTGGACGCAATGGGATGAGTTAATGGAAAGACCCCACTCAATTTATATCAGTCCTTACGATCTAGAGAGGCACGTTTGGGTCATCGATGACGGCAAACATGCCATCTTCAAGTTCACAAATGACGGTAAGGAATTAGTGCAGACTATCGGCGTTGCGGGAGAGGGAGGTATTGACCGAACACACCTCTTCTGGCCGAGTTATATGGACTGGGCTCCGGATGGCAGCTTCTACGTCTCTGATGGCGGGGATTTTTACCGTGAGGACCGGCCGCTAGGTGCCCGTGTTGTCAAATTCGACAAAGACGGTAACTACTTGCTGGAGTGGGGACAGGAGGGTCTGCCACCGAACGAGTCGCGGCCGGCCTATTTCAATAACGTGCACGGCATCGCAGTCGACCCGGCTTCGGAAAGGGTGTTTGTAAACGATCGGCAAAATCACCGTATTCAGGTGTTTACGAAGGACGGGAACTATCTTGACGAATGGAGCGTTGGCAAACCGCCCGCAGATCTGCATATGTTCATCATCTCTAGTGACAGTTATCTATGGGCCGCTGATCGCGGTACCAACAAAATCGTGAAGTACGATCTCGAGGGCAATCTACTATATTCCTGGGGCATCAGCGGTGACTTCCCAGGCGGAATGTGGGGAGTTCACGGGATGAACGTTGATAGCGAAGGCAATCTCTACGTCGCCGAAGTCGACAATGGCCGCGTACAGAAATTTCGGCCTCGACCGGGCGCTAATCCGGACTTTCTTATCGCACCCGCCGTCGGGTTACTTGCCCAATGAAAATCAGCGACACAAGACTCTCGCTGCCATAGGCGCCGACATCCGTATAGTCCATGGCGTCAGCGACGATCAGCAGAATTTTTGGGCGCTCCTGAGCGGAAGTCTGTATAGGCAGTATGGTCGCGACGACTAGTAGAGTAGCTTTAATCACGGGTTTCCCCCGAGCCGACTCCTCTTTCGAGGTGCCGATACGTTCTTGGATGCCACATTTTACCGACTTCCTCGGTCAAGCGTAGCCCGGCGAGCACGACGCGAGACTACCAATGCGGGTAGAATCGGTCGAAATAAGGGCGCGCCCGGTGCCCGGCATCGATCTCAAAGGGAGCTTTTAATGAATCGCAGAAAATTTCTTCGCTCGTCCGCCGGCATGCTAGCCGCCACGGGCACTGGCCTTGGGCGATCCGCGTGGGCGCAGGGAAGGCGCGAGATCAGGATCGGCGGGCAGCGGGTGACAACCGTCGACGTGCACACGCATACGATCATCCCGGGCACGATGGAGCTCCTCGGCACGACGACGCCGAACAACAACGCCAACCTCATCATCGACGATAGCCGCATCGCGCTGATGGACCAATGGGGTATCGACGTCGAGATTTTGAGCGTCAATCCATTCTGGTACAGCCTCGACGTTGACGATGCGCGTCGGGTTATCGACTATCAGAATCGCGGCCTCGCCGAGATCTGCTCGCGTTACCCTGACCGGCTCGTCGCGATGACGAGCGTCGCCTTGCAGCATCCCGAGCTCGCCGCCGAGCAGCTCGCGACGGGAATCAGGGAGTACGGCCTGAAGGGTGTTTCGCTCGGCGGTCATGTCGCCGAGGAGGAGCTTGGTGCGGATCGCTTCGATCCATTTTGGGCAGCGGTCGAGGAGTTCGACGTGCCGATCTGGGTTCATCCGCTCGGCGTGCCGGAGCTGAATCGGCTGCAGGGCAACGGCTTCCTGAGCAACGTCATCGGCAATCCTCTCGACACGACACTCGCACTGTCGCATATGATTTTCGAAGGCGTGCTCGACCGGTTCCCGAATCTCAAGGTCGCATCAGCCCACGGTGGCGGTTATATCGCCTCGTATGCGGATCGCGCCGACTACGGCTGTGAGCGATCTCCGCAAAACTGCAATAAGACGCTCGAACGCCGGCCGACGGACTACCTCAGGGACATGTACTTCGACTCACTCGTCTTTACGAGCGAGAATTTGCAGCACCTGGTTGCGCAGTACGGCGCGGATCACGTCGTGGTCGGCTCGGATTATCCGTACACGTGGGCCGATCGGCCCATCGATCACGTGCTAGAAACGCCGGGATTGAGCGATGCGGAGAAGATTGCAATTGTCGGTGGCAACGCGTTGGAGCTTTGGGGAATATCTGTCTGACGTGAAGCTACGCCACGACGGCGCGTTGGCTGCTGGCAGAGCAGGGTACCTTGAGCATACTATCGTCAGGAGAATGAGCGCGACCGGACGTCGCCGAAGGAGAGCCACTATGAGAAGTGTCATCGTCGCTAGTGCTGCACTATGGGCCGTTTCCGCGCACGCGCAAGACGCGCCGACTATGTGCGCAAGCCTTGCTTCGTCGTTAAAGTTGAATGCCACGACCGTGACTTCGTCGATTCCCGTGACGTCCGGGCAGTTCATGCCGCCGGACGGCCACCCTTCGCAGGCGAACTTGCCGGCGTTTTGCCGTGTCGAGCTTACAATCGCACCGACAGGGGACTCCGACATCAAGACTGAGGTTTGGCTACCGATGTCTGGTTGGAACGGCAAATTTCTCGCCGTCGGCAACGGTGCCTGGGGCGGTTCGATACAGTACAACGCATTGGGTAACGGTATACGCCGCGGGTATGCAACCGCTTCGACCGACACCGGGCACACCGGGAGCGATGCGAGCTTCGCGATCGGTCATCCAGAGAAACTCATCGACTTCGGTTCTCGCGCGGTGCATCAGATGGCCGTTCAGGGCAAGGCAACGGTTGACGCGTTCTACAGTACAGCGCCGGATTATTCGTACTTCAACGGTTGCTCCGGTGGCGGGCGACAATCGTTCATGGAGGCTCAGCGCTATCCAGACGACTTCGATGCGATCATTGCCGGCGCGCCGGGTTACGATCGAACGGACGTAGCCTTCCAGACGCTCGGCATGATTCGGGCGACGCACGAGACACCGGAAAGTTATCTAGAGCGCGCGGACTTCACCCTAATTCACGAGGCGGCCATGCAAATGTGCGATGCGCGTGACGGCCTAGAAGACCAGCTCATCAGCGACCCAGTCGGCTGCGATTTCGATCCGGGTGCGCTCCAATGCAAGAGTGGCGAAACGAGCGCTTGCTTGAGCGAGTCGCAGGTTACGGCCGCGCGCGAGATTTACTCGACGATCACCGACCCTCGAACAGGCGAGATCCTGACGACGGGCATGGAGCCGGGCAGCGAGCTGCTCTGGGAACATGTTGCTGCCAGAGAGCCACACCCCATGTACATCAGCTTGTTCCAGCATGTCTTGTTCCCCGATGAGCGTTTCAATTTCCTCGACATCAGTGTTGTCGAGCATCTCGACTACGCACGCGAAGTTGACGGTGGGATTTACGCAGCAACGTCTGCCGATCTCGAACCATTCATTAACGGTGGCGGGCGCCTACTGATCTATCATGGCTGGGCGGATCAAAACATTCCGCCGGCAGGCTCGATCGACTACTACGAACAGGTTGTCGATACGCTCGGTAAGGAGCGCACCGAAGAAGGCGTGGCACTTTACATGGTGCCAGGCATGGGCCATTGCGGCGGCGGGCACGGGCCGAACGAGTTCGACATGCTCAGCGTGCTCGAGCAGTGGCGTGAAGATGGTAGAGCGCCAGCGGCCGTGCTGGCGACTCAGCGCGAGAACGGAGAGGTCTTGCGCACACGCCCATTGTGCCCATACCCGCAGGTTCCGCGTTACGACGGCACCGGGAGCGTCAACGAGGCCGACAATTTTTCCTGTGCAGCGCCATAGAGCGTCCTCGAAAAAAACAATGACCGAGGGAGGGATCGTCATGACACGAGCCAATACAGAATATCTTCACAAAGTCATTCTCAAAGAAGCTTTCGGCCCCGCCCTATAAGCGACATCGTTACACCAAAATTACACACAAAAACTTACGGCAGCCGGATAGACTGCCGTAAGTTTTTGAATAAAATGGTGGCCAGGGGTGGAATTGAACCACCGACACGCGGATTTTCAGTCCGCTGCTCTACCAACTGAGCTACCTGGCCTTAAAAGGTGACCGTATTAGACCGGTACGACTTACGGCGAGTCAAGACCATCAGCCTAGTGTTTTTCCTCGCTATAATCATAGATACAGAATTCAAAAGCTCAGAAACACCTCAACTGAGGGTTAATAGAGGATAAAAAAAGCTATGAGTGAAGAAAAAATTTATCCGGTAGCAAATAGCGTTGCCGCCGAAGCTTGGACAGATAAATCAACATATCAAAACCTCTACAAATCATCCGTCGAAGATCCTGTTGTCTTCTGGGGAAAACAGGCGATGCGTTTAGATTGGATTAAGACATTCACAGAAATAAAAGATGTTTCTTATGACGCATCAGACTTACATATACGCTGGTTTGGGGATGGAGAACTCAACGTTGCGGCGAACTGTCTGGACCGACATTTAGAAGCACGCGGAGAACAAACAGCCATCATCTGGGAAGGTGATGACCCCAGCGAAGAAGCGCATATCACTTACAAAGAACTTCACGACCGCGTGTGTCGACTTGGCAGCGCATTGCGCGGTCTAGGAATCAAGAAAGGTGATCGGGTCACTATCTATATGCCAATGATTCCTGAAGCGGCGGTAGCCATGCTAGCTTGCGCTCGAATTGGTGCCGTTCATTCTGTCGTCTTTGGTGGGTTTTCTCCGGAAGCTCTTAGGGGAAGAATTGAAGATTGCGCCTCTAACGTGGTTATAACAGCTGACGAAGGGTTACGGGGAAGCAAAAAAATACCGCTCAAGGCAAACGTGGATGCGGCGTTAGAAGGTTTGCCAGAAAATCATGTGAATACAGTAGTCGTGGTAAGACGAACAGGCGGTAAAATAGGCTGGACAGATAACCGTGATCACTGGTACGACGAAATCACAGCTTCAGCAGACGCAAACTGCCCAGTCGAGGTAATGAATTCTGAAGATCCTCTCTTTATTTTGTATACCTCTGGCTCAACAGGAAAACCAAAGGGGGTGCTTCACACATCTGGTGGATACTTAATGTTTGCCGCTATGACTCACCAACATGTGTTCGATTACCATGATGGTGATATTTACTGGTGTACTGCAGATGTTGGTTGGGTAACCGGTCACTCCTACATCGTCTATGGACCATTAGCCAATGGTGCAACAACTCTGATGTTTGAGGGGGTCCCGAACTACCCTGATACCAGCCGCTTCTGGCAAGTTGTCGACAAACACAAAGTCAATATTTTCTATACTGCACCGACCGCCATTCGTGCACTGATGCGAGATGGCGAAGGTCCTGTAAAACGATGTTCTAGATCGACACTCCGGTTACTAGGAACGGTGGGTGAACCAATAAATCCTGAAGCCTGGGAATGGTATTACAGAGTAGTGGGTGAAGAGCGATGTCCAATCGTTGATACCTGGTGGCAAACTGAAACTGGCGGCATTATGTTGACCCCGCTACCTGGTGCTACAGCGCTTAAACCCGGGTCTGCCACTCTTCCATTCTTTGGCGTTAAGCCAGCCATTGTAGATCGCGAAGGTAACTTTCTCGATGGGGCCGCAGCGGGGAACCTGGTCATACTCGATAGTTGGCCTGGTCAGATGCGCAGTATCTATGGAGATCATCAGCGCTTTATTGATACCTATTTCAGTCAATTTCCTGGTACGTATTTTACTGGCGATGGCGCTCGAAGAGATTCGGATGGGTATTACTGGATTACCGGTCGTGTGGACGATGTTATCAACGTCTCAGGACACCGCATGGGTACAGCTGAAGTTGAAAGCGCTTTGGTAGCGCATCCAAAGGTTGCTGAAGCAGCCGTGGTCGGATTTTCTCATGCCATAAAAGGCCAGGGTATTTATGCATATGTCACTCTAAATACAGGAGAACTGCCTGATGAATCCCTAAGCAAGGAGCTTATTGCATGGGTCAGAAAGAAAATTGGTCCGATTGCGAGCCCAGACTATATCCAATGGGCACCGGGGCTTCCAAAAACTCGCTCGGGAAAAATCATGCGACGTATTCTCCGTAAGATTGCCGAGAATGCTTACGATGAACTTGGTGACACATCAACCTTAGCAGAGCCTGCGGTTGTAGATGAACTGATCGAGAACCGCATGAATCGATAGCGCAACAAAAAATGCTATCGATTGACTAAGAAGCTCATGATTTATCTTGTGATTCTGCGGAGAATCCCGATGGTTTCTCAGAGCCTTCGCCAAAGAAAAACTTTTCCATTTCCTGCTCAAGGAACTGACGCGCCTTAGGCTCAATTGGGGTTAATCGATTCTCATTTATCAGCATGGTCTGATGTCCGAGCCAACGTTGCCAGGCCAATTTAGATACATTATCAAATACTCTTTGACCAAGGTCTCCAGGGTAAGTGGGTCGATCTAACCCTTCTGATTCGATGCCCAGCAATACGCAGTTAACGGTTCGGCTCATTTCTTCTGTTCCTCTGTTGATAGGAGCGATCTCAATAAGATTGCAACGGGCGATGCTACACCGACCTGAATCTCTTCAGTCGGGTTATACCAGAGCCATCCCTCTTGAGCGAGAGTTTCACATGATATGTTAGAGACTCGGACCAATAGAGGATGGATGCTTAGATCAAAATGAGTGAATGAATGATCCAAGGTTTTCAGGACCGTTTGCGTATCAGCCTGCACACCAAGATTCCGATCACACCAAAGACTTGGATCTTCCCCCGCTGGAAGTTCAGGCAAGCTGTAAAGCCCTCCCCAAATCCCCTTCAGCGCCCGTTTTTCAAGAAGAATTCTCTGTTGAAAATCTTCGACAAGCAGCATTCTGATTTCCCGGCGTGGACGTTTTTTACGGGGCTTTCGCCCAGGAATAAACTCTTGTAGATCCCTTTTTCTAGCCACACAGCTCCCGTTCACGGGACATTCGTCACAGCGAGGCCGTGCACGCATACACACGGTCGCGCCAAGATCCATTACAGCTTGCGTGTAGTCAGCAACCCTATTCGTCGGTGTGCTTTTTTCAGACAACTCCCAAAGCTGTTTTTTGACTGCTGTCTGCTCGGGCCACCCTTCCACCGCATAATAACGAGCCAGCACCCGCTTTACATTGCCATCCAATATCGGTGCATGCTTGCCGTAAGCAATCGCTACTATTGCGCCTGCCGTTGAGCGACCGATTCCCGGTAAGGCCATAAGCCCCTCGATTGTTTTGGGAAAAGAATTATTTTTATTCGTTGTTATGAGATTGGCAGCCCTGTATAAATTGCGGGCCCTTGCGTAATAACCAAGTCCAGCCCAAAGCACGAGCACATCATCCAGTTCGGCGGCCGCCAGCACTTCAACTGACGGAAATTTTTCCATGAACCGATTGAAGTAGGGAATAACGGTAACGACCTGAGTCTGTTGCAACATGATTTCAGAAACCCACACCCGATAGGGAGTGATATCTGTTTGCCAAGGCAAATCGTGGCGACCGAATCGGTTGAACCAGCTGATTAGTTGCGTTGCAAACTCATTCACTATGGCGCGATGCTTAATCTGGTCTTTTCCTGCGCTATCCTTTCGATTCTATCTAACGCAGGACGCGCATCTTGCTCTAAACGTTTCTTAATTACCCAGGGTCCAATGACGGGAGGTATCCAAAAATCAGGTTCCATTTCCAAAGAAAATATAACGAAAGTTCCTCCGTCTCTAGATTCCAGTTTCCACTCGGAAACCGAGTACCGAAAATCACTTTGCTCCGGCAAAACAATGGCACGAATAAAAACAGGTGGATTTAATTCAAGTCGTTCAATACGGCGAAAACTTTTACAAAAAAACAGAACACAACCTCTTATGATCGTATAAGCCAGTGTGTCTCCATCAGGACTTGAATCCATATATCCAGAATCCTCATAAATACTAGAAATTTTCTCAAACTGATCATAGTCAACCAACACATCGAATACGGCCTCTATAGGTGCGCTCAACTGACTCTCAGATACCAGTTGATAACGTTTTCCTTCATATTTAACTTCAACAGATTGCAAAATTGCCGCCGCAACTACAGCACTAACAAATACGCAACACAGTATTAATACTATTCGCACCATACCTTTACCTGATTTAAATTCGTAACTGGAGCGGGCGAAGGGAATCGAACCCTCGTCTCTAGCTTGGGAAGCTAGGGTAATACCATTATACGACGCCCGCACAGACTATTAATTGTCTTATCGCTCCGATGGGTGACCGTCACCTCTACCGACTGCTTGAGAAGCTCAGGTTCTACTATTGAACTACCCCCACTATAGGAAACCGCATTAATTCTACAGCACGAAGCAAGACTGTTTGCTTCCATGCGCCTAGAATCTCTGATATGACCGAACAACCTTATCGAAAAGTGCGGAGCTTTGTTAATCGCTCTGGTCGACTGACAAACGCCCAACAGAAAGCACTAAACCAATTATTACCTCGTTGGGGGATACCCTTTGGAGGTCCAATTGATATGCCATATATATTTGAACGCGAAGCTCTCCGAGTACTGGATATTGGTTTTGGTGATGGTGAGGCGTTACTAACCTTAGCAGCTAATAATCCGACCATAGATTACCTTGGTATAGAAGTGCATGAACCCGGAATTGGACACTTACTGCTACTGCTCGAACGTGCAAATATTGCCAATGTGCGAATCATTCCACACGATGCTGTTGAGGTTCTTGACGAAATGCTGCTGGATTGTCAGTTCAATGCAGTTAACCTGTTTTTTCCCGATCCCTGGCCGAAGAAGCGCCATCATAAGCGACGGCTTGTACAAGCTTCCTTTATTCAGAATGTAAGCCGTGTATTGAAGGCTGATGGAGTGCTGCACATCACAACTGA
>Ga0114999_10002382_pt1 | contig 24831 bp, 23 predicted proteins | sample ArcticOcean_MG_C_3_FD_89820 | JGI IMG/M metagenome (GOLD analysis project Ga0114999, IMG submission 89820) | Marine microbial communities from western Arctic Ocean - ArcticOcean_MG_CB8_126 | ecosystem: Environmental > Aquatic > Marine > Oceanic | place: Arctic Ocean: Canada Basin | collected...
AGACGATTATTCTACGGATCCTTTAAACCCAACTAATATACCGGTAAATAATGGAGAATTGCTTATCACAAACACTTTTGGAGACGGTAATAAGGACTATGTAACTTTTAATGTAGGGCCGGGGTTTATATTAAGTTCAATCATTCTTACTGAATACACAGGAGAAGATAAAATTGCCTTTTTTGCGATTCAATCTGGCCCCCAATACACAGCAGCAAATGATATTACTCAAATGTTAGTTTATGGGCATTTTGGGCCAAACACAGGACATCGAACTGTTGGTCAAAATATATTAATTGACGTAAACAAAACAAATGACGGCAAGCCTTCACAAATATCATTAGAAGAAGGCGCGTACACCATTTGGATTCAACAAGGGGCAAGTACGCAAGCACACTATAAGTTCCTTGGCATGTTATCTGAAATTAAAAAGTGATGCCATTTCTCCAAGAGATACAGGTTCAGTAACCCGACAAAACACTATCAAAGTCGGAGCTATACGCATTGTTCTAACGGATCAACTCTGAAATCAACTTTCCTAAAACCTTCAGCTTGAGACAAACCACATTTCTCTCCAGTTTCAGTTGCCCGATCATTTAGTCTCGTTCTAGTACCTTCTGGATTAGGTATTTGGGAAACATGGCATAACAGAGAATCAGTCTTAGCTCCAACGAAACCTTCTGTATTAACAAAAGCATCTGGGTCTTCAGTGCTCCACAACAACGCGTAATCCATTTGGAATGCTTCTACATTGCCTGATATCTGATCCGGAAATATGTTCGGGTTAGGAGCAAAAGAGAATGCCGCATCTATAGCGCATTGCCCACTTTTACGATGATCTCTATGAGTATGAGTTATAGTTCTAAACGGGTCTATGCAAAACAAAACTTCAGGTTTGTGTTTACGTATTTCATATACCAACTCTCTTCGAAAATCTTCTGAGTCCTCTAAACATCCGTCAGGATGTCTTAAAAATACTACTCGGCTTACTCCTAGTGAATCAGAAGCATCTTGTTGTTCTTTTTCTCTAATAGCCGCCAATTTTGCTGGTTCTAAATTGCGATCCCCTGTTCCTTTATCTCCGTTGGTACACAATATTACAACTACATCTGTGCCACTCTGGGCTATCCATTTAGCCATGGTGCCACCACATCCTCCTTCTGCATCATCAGGATGAGGTGTAACAACTATTGCACGTTTAGGTGCTAATTCAATAATTTCCAATTCGAAACTCCAGTTAATTTTATAAAATTTCTTTGACTCTTATGGCTAGTGTACGTGTCATACCTGGGACTGCCGCGATATCATCAATGGCGGCCCCTCTAATACCTTGAACAGACCCAAAAGATCTGATTAGCATCTTTTTTCGCTTTGGACCAATGCCACTCACCATATCAATAGGTGATTTCAAGGCTGATTTGCTTCTTAGATTCCTATGATAAGTGATAGCAAATCTGTGTGCTTCATCTCTTAATCTTTGAACCAAAAATAGAGATTCAGAATTTCTTGGCAATATGATTGGTTCTTTGCTGTCGGGCACATATATCCATTCATTTTCTTTAGCTAATGATGCTATAGGAATATCTTGTAGCCCCATATGCAGCATTACTTCTAGAACAGCAGACAATTGTCCCTTTCCACCATCAATTAAAACCAATTGAGGTTTTTCTGCCCATTGTTCAGATGATGCATCAGGGATAGAGTTGTCATTATTAATCGCAGGAGTCAATCGTGAGAATCGCCTGCCCACCATTTCTTTCATACTTTCGTAATCATCTACTCCCGGCACAGTTTTAATTTTGAATCTACGGTACTTTTTGGGTCTAGCAACTCCATCTTCAAAAACAACCATACTACCTACAGTGTTAGTGCCTTGTATATGAGATACATCGTAACACTCAATCCTAGAAGGGAATTCTGATAATCCTAAGTATTCCTGCAAATCTTCAGTAGCTTGATGAACTGCGTCTACATCTGTAAGCCATCTAACTTTATGTTGTGTTAATCCTTGTTTTGCGTTTTTAGAGGCAACTTCTAAAATTTGTTTTTTGTTTCCTCTTTTAGGGGCTGTGATATTAACTTTTTTTCCTCGCTTATCCGTCAACCATTTTTCAATTAGTTTTATTTCCAAAGGCTCAGTTTCAACTAAAATTGTCGGTGGCACGAAGGTAGCAGTTTCATAAAATTGTTTGATAAATTGGGTAACAACAAATTGTTTATTGGAATCTTTAGTGCCTTGCATGAAAAAATTGTCTCTCCCGACCAAGCGACCGGTTCTAATAAAAAATATTTCAACCCACGATTCTGAGTCTCCCATTTCTAAAGCTATCACGTCAGAATCAGTTTCCACCAAAGATGCTACTTTTGTCTCTTGTTCTTCAGAAACTTTTCTTATGCTTGCTAGTTGATCTCTCAAAACAGCAGCTCGTTCAAAATTTAAAGAATCAGAAGCTTTATTTAATTCAGTTTTTAAGTTATTTTCAACTACTTCAGTTTTACCTTCTAAAAACAATATAACTTGTTGAATTACATTGTCGTATTCGTCTTTATCAGCATATCCAGTACAAGGAGCAACACATCTATTTATGTGAAATTCAAGGCAAGGTTTGGCGTCTCTTCCTGTTATAGTTTTAGTACATGATCTGTACGGGAATAACTTTTTCAGTAAATCCATACTGCGACGTAAAGCACCAACGGTTGCAAATGGCCCAAAATATCTCGCACCATCTTTGCTAATTTTACGAGTCAGATAAACACGCGGAAAATCTTCTTGCAAATCTATTTTTAAATACGGGTACGTTTTATCATCTTTAAGTCGAACGTTGTAAGGTGGTTTGTATTTTTTTATAAATGTATTTTCAAGAATCAATGCTTCTGATTCGTTGTCGGTTACTACAAACTCAAAATCATCAATTCTAGCTACCATTCTACGGGTTTTAGGTTGGTGACCAGAAGAGTTTTGAAAGTATGACTTCACTCTATTCTTTAAAACATTAGCCTTTCCTACATACAAGACATTACCTTGAATGTCTTTCATGATATAAATGCCAGATGATTCTGGAACAGTTTGCAGTCTTTGTTCTATGTTAGATATGCTCATCTAACAAATAGTTATAAAACGAAACTTATTGCTCCAAGAATAATCAAAACTGATATCCCTATAATTCCTATTCTGATCATTTCTGAAGGCACATAGCTATATGCTACCGGGCCATTAGAGCTAATGAAATTTCTAGATGAGGGCCTTGCAGTATTTTTAGCAGGCTCTGCGACAGCAGTTTGTTCGCCTAGAACTGGTTCATCCATAACTGCTGTAGATGCCATAGCTTGAGAAGCTGAAAGCTTTCTGATGGGTTGCCTTTTTTTTCTTTTATTAATTTGTGACTGCCTAGATGCAACACGGCTACCTTTTGCTGGCATACCTTACCTCTCAAGTTTTAACGTTATTCCATTTTACAACATCTTGGTACAAAAAATCACACTTCATATATCAATTAATATTTATCTTTGAATATACTTGTTTCACCAATCTAATAATTTACCATTTGCTTTTAACCAATTTTGATCAGTTTTGTAAGAAGGCAAACTGATCCCCACGCTATTCCAGTAATCTTTTGAATGATTATGGTGCGTCAAATGGCAAAGTTCATGGACAATAACATAATCAACAATAGAAAGAGGAGCCATGATAATTTTCCAATTATAAGTTATTTCGCCTCGTCCATTACAGCTACCCCATCTACTTTTATAATCTCTGATCGAAATTTTTTTAGGGAACAGTCCCAATCTATCTGCTTGTATATTAGTTCTATCAGTAAGAATAGATAGTGCTTGTTTTCTAAACCATTCTTTCAACAAAACATGTACTTCTTTTCCATTAAGTTTAGTATTCACTAAGAATGATCTCTCCAACAACGTGGTTCCTTGAAATTTATTGTCGGTTATTTCTAACGGATAACTTGCACCCAGGAATGAAAAGAGTTCATTGTTAATAAACTTTTTAGGAGTGAAAGGGGGACCTAGTTGTTCAACAGCCAAGTTTTTTCTAATCCATTTTGCTTTACTAGAAATCACAGAATAGATCTGTTTATCAGATAAATACTTAGGGGCAGTGACTTTCACAATTCCGTTGATAATTTGAAGAGAAACGGTTTTTCGTCGGCTAGTACGAATGATTTTAATATTAAATTCATTTATCAATTTCATAATACTATGACGCAATACAAAGCCGACTCGTATCACATACGCACGTGAAGCTGAGTCGGCTTCCTAAGGCTAGTTCAACAACGCGTCAACTAAGCTCTGGGGTGGCTCTTTTGATACTCTCTTCTCAAGTGCTGAGTACTCAAGTGAGTATATATTTGAGTTGTAGAAATACTAGAGTGTCCCAAAAGTTCTTGAACATGTCTCAAAGGTGCTCCATTTTGCAATAAATGCGTAGCAAAACTATGGCGCAATGTATGTGGGGTTATATCTTCTTCTATGCCAGCTTTTTTACTATAGTTCTTTAATATATTCCAAACCCATTGTCTGGTAAGTCTTTCGCCTCTATGGCTAATAAACAAACCTGGTTCTTTATCCTTTGATCCTAATAGCGATCTTCTCTCTTTTTCAACATAAGCCTTTAAACTTTCTGCGGCTTTGTCATGTAAATAAACCAATCTCTCTTTACTGCCTTTTCCCCAGCATCTGATGTATTTTTCCGTGAAATCAATATCTGAAACATTCAAAGATACTAATTCTGTGACTCTCAAACCTGTGGCGTAAAGTAATTCCAATATATTAGTGTCTCTTACAGATTCAGGCGTACCCTCTTGAGCAGCTGCATCTATCAGCTTACCCATATCTTCTTCAGATAAATATTTAGGTAAAGCTCTACCTATCTTCGGTGAACCTAAAGAACTAGCAGGGTCTTGTGTCACTGCTCCAGTCAACAACATAAACGAAAAAAATGATTTAACAGATGCAATTTTTCTTGCAGTTGTAGTATTAGCGTAACCTCTGGTTTCTTGTAAATGGGAAACGAATTCGTTTAATGCCACAGAGTTCACACTGATATATGGGTTTTGATTTTCGGTTTCTGTTTGTTGTGTATCTAAAAATGACCTAAATTGTATTAAATCACTTTTATAAGCGTCCAATGTGTTTTGGGAAAAGTTCTTTTCTACAACAAGATGCTGCAGAAACTCTGATATGTAATCCATTATGATAGTACCTCAAAATATAAATAAAATATAAATTCCTAAGCTTCAGCAGGGCCCATTAATTAATATAAAAATAAATAAGTTCTTAACTGCGCTAAAGCAATCCAGCTACAATAAATAACTGAACATAATTTGATTGTACCATCGGGAATACACTACAAAGTTAAGAAAAACATACGAAATTCGCCGAAAGTCATGCATGTTTACAAAAAACCCGTTAATTTGATAATAAAATATCGTCTCAATATAAAACTCATTATCGAAATTAATTCACTGTAGAAAAAAGTAGTTGTAGAGTAGCCAAATAGAATCTATAATTACCTTTATTCCAATAATGTTACGTTAATTAGCGTAAAAAATAGTGAGGTAATGCAAATTGTACAAAACAATCGATCCCAAAATTCTTGAGCTTTTAACTAAAATAGACACACCTAGTATATGCAATGCCATTGAAGGGTTCGATGTCAGACCAAGGACTGAAGGATTTATGGCCCCTGAAATCAGGAGTCAATTACCTGAACTGCCAGCTGTCGCAGGGTACGCTGTTACCGCTGTTATAAGCGCACAAAGCCCTCATGGTCCCACTGCTGCAAGAGATGATTGGTGGGATTTCATAATGACAATTCCAAGCCCAAGATTTATAGTCATCAAAGATATAGACAATCCTGCATTTGGAGCATATTGGGGAGAGAATAACTCTAATATTCACAAAGCTTTAGGCTGTGTAGGAGTAGCTACTGACGGAACTGTACGAGACTTAGACGAGGTTAGACCTCTAGGATTCCAAATGTTTGCTCCTAACGTAGCGCCATCACATGGTTACGTCCATTTAGTAGACATTGGTAGCCCAGTAACTGTAGGTGGTTTGACTGTAAATCCAGGTGACCTCATGCACGGAGATAAACATGGAGTTACTTCCATACCTTTTGAGATTGCAGAACAAATTCCTGACATGGTTAAAACAATTGCAGACTTCGAAGCTTTAAACATTGAATTGTGCCAATCCGGGAATTTTTCACTTGAAAAATTGAAGGAACTCGCTAAAGTAACCAGACCATACTAAATAATCGAAAGGATCTATAAGATTGAATTTAATTAAACATAAAATTCTAGTGCCACTTTTCGCTACAATTGCGCTTTTGCCTTTCCTAATAAATTGCCAACTCGATCTAGACGAAATAGAGGTCCCAACCCCTGTACCATCTACGCCTACTGCAATGCCAGTTATATCAAATGCGCCATTGATAGGAGATGGGCCCAATAAAACAACAACAGAATGGATGGGACAACAATACACTAAATACATGAACGTACCATGGGCTATAACTGATACTTCTGATGGTAAAGATGCTGATTTAGATATTGATCCTGCAAAAACCTACCATGCTATTATCGATACAACCATGGGGGAAATAGAAATTGAGTTATTAGCGCAAATAGCTCCTTTGACTGTAAATAACTTTGTATTTTTATCTGAAGAAGGGTTTTATGATGGAGTGATATTCCATAGAGTCATTCCTGGATTCATGATCCAGACCGGAGATCCAACTGGAACTGGTACCGGTAGTGCTGGATATAGATTCAAAGATGAATTTGCCAAAAATACAACCTTTGACCGAACAGGCGTTTTGGCCATGGCGAATTCAGGCCCAGGAACTAACGGCAGCCAATTTTTCTTAACAGTTGAATCTACCCCACATCTTAACTATCAACACACAATATTCGGCTACATAGTTAATGGACAAGAAATAGCCGATGCTATATCAATTGCACCTACCGAAGGAGCAAATAAACCAATAACTGAAATATCTATAAATAGCATCGAAATAAAAGCGAAATAGCAGGAGAATCATGGAATTACCTGGCATAGAGTTCACTCACAAAAACGGGATAGCATATATAACTCTTAATCGCCCCAGAAAACTTAATGCCTTAAATAACTCTTTGCTAAGTAGTTTAAGACAGGTGTTAGATACAATAGAAACTAATGACAGAATCCGAGTTGCTATAATCACAGGAGCAGGCAATGCATTCTCAGCTGGCTTTGACCTGAACATTGGATCTAAAGAAACTCAAGATATGACAGCTGATGAATGGAGACCTATTGTTCAAGGATACGTCAATACTTTCATGAAAATCTGGAACCTAAGTAAGCCAGTGATAGCCGCAGTTAACGGGTACGCGTTAGCTGGAGCATGTGAGTTGGTACAAATTTGCGATATAAAAATAGCATCAGAAAAAGCAGTACTAGGTGAACCTGAAATACGATCTGGAATCGGTCCTCCTTTACTAATAACACCATTTAGCGTCAATTTGGCCAAGGCCAAAGAACTACTTCTCACAGGAGATATGGTTGGAGCCTATGAAGCTGAAAAAATTGGATTAGTCGGAACAGTTGTCCCTCATGAAGATCTAATGGAACACTGCGAACGTATAGCAGTAAAGATTTGCAAGCTGCCTCAGATTGGCGTAAAGATGACCAAGCTATCTGTTAATAGAGCACTTGAAGGGATGGGCTTTTTAAATACAATCCAAGCCAACATAGAGCTGATGACACACTTCACTACCACTATGACTCCAGAACAGGAGCAATATAACAAAATACGTCGTGAAGAAGGATTAAAGGCAGCGCTCAATTGGAGAAAAGAGCGCTATCAAGATTAGCTTTGTTTCTTAACCTCTATATTAGATAACCCTTCCACAAATTTCAAAATCCCTGCATGATCGAGTTCTTCATGCCCATCATTAACAAGCGATCCCAGCATTTGCTGGACTAAAGCAGTTACAGGCAGAGGCACATTTAGATCTTGAGCTGTTTGTAACACATTTCTCAAATCTTTCTGGTGTAAGCGAATTCTGAATCCGGGATTGAAATTTCTCTCTAACATCATAGGCCCTTTAGCGTTCATAACGTTGCTTCCAGCCAATCCGCCTTTAATAGCATCAAAAACTTTTTCTGGATCCACTCCAGCTTTCTGTGCCAATACAAACGCTTCACTCAATGCTGCAATATTTGCGGCAACAATTATTTGATTAGCTAATTTAGTAGTATTGCCTGCCCCAATATCTCCAGTTAATACTACGGCTGAACCCATAACTTGCATTATGTCTAAACAGCACTCAAAAACTTCTTGTTTCCCTCCCACCATAACGGACAATGTGCCAGCAATAGCTCCTGGCTCTCCTCCACTCACTGGCGCATCTAACATTTCAACGCCTTTCTCAGCACATTGAGCTGCTATTTTTTGGGATACCAAAGGAGCTATTGAACTCATATCTATTACTATATGACCAGTGGATGCTCCCTCTAAGATGCCATCAGGACCAGTTATAACCAATTCAGAATCTGCAGAATCAGGTAACATAGTAATTATTATTTTTGCAGCCTCTGCAACTTCTTTGCAAGATCCAACCACTTCAGCTCCTGCAGCACCTAATTCGTCCATACCTGGTTTACTTTTATTGTAAACAACAAGATCATATCCTGCTGCAATTAAATTTTTTGCCATTGGCTTTCCCATAATTCCTAAGCCAATAAAACCAATTTTTATACTCATTTCCGTCCTCCATTTGTTGATGACATATTATCTTTTTACAGGATATATGTATACCGCTCTAATTACCAAATATCAAGCAAGCCCATTATTTACAGCTAAGAGCTAATTGAAATACGTCATGCTCAACTGTATTATATACCTATCTTAGATAGTGATTAATTTTTTATGGCTAACAAAAATACTGCTTTAGTTACTGGCGGAGCGGGATTCATAGGTTCTCATTTAGTTGACGAATTACTGCGACTGGAATACAGAGTAGTAGTATTAGATAACTTAAGTTCTGGGCAATTGAAAAACATTAACTCTGCTTGTGTGTTTTTACATGTCGACATAGCAAAGGATCCTATTAAATCTGTTTTTGAAAAAGAGAAACCTTCCTTAGTGTTCCATTTAGCTGCCCAATCAAGCGTAGCTAAATCTGCTACAGATCCAATAACAGATGCTCAGTCAAATATTTTAGGGACACTTAGAATCATTGAAAATGCAAAAAAATATGGCGTACATAAAATAATATATTCTTCAACTGGTGGAGCAATATACGGTGAACCGCCAGAATTGCCAGTAGACGAATCATCTCCAGCTATGCCTTTATCGCATTACGGACTGTCAAAACTACACGGCGAGCAATACACAAAACTGTACCGCAACTTATACAAATTGAAATATACGATCTTACGGTACGCTAATGTTTATGGACCCAGGCAAGATGGAAACGGAGAAGCTGGAGTAATACCCATTTTCGCTTCATTAATGCTAGCCGGTAAACAACCGACCATCTATGGAGACGGAAGTCAAAAACGAGATTTTGTTCATGTAAGCGACGTAATCAAAGCTAATATTGCAGCGATAACCAAAGGAGACAACCAAACTTTCAATATTGGAACTTCCAAAATGCACAGCGTAAATCAAATATACGAACTAATAAAAGAGCATACTTCATTTAATAAAGAAGCTATACAAGCACAACATAGACCTGGAGACGTTTATGAAATATCATTGGATTACTCCAAAGCCCAAAAAGAATTAGAATGGTCTCCTGAGCGAGAATTTGAGCAAGGACTACAAGAAACATTACAATACATAGAGACACATTAAAACCGAGAGAATAGAGAGGAAATCATGACAACTAATTGCGACGTAATAGTACTAGGCGGTGGAGCGGCTGGTTTAGCAGCAGCATTATATAGTACTAGGGCAATGCTCAAAACAATAGTGATAGAAAATTTAGGAGTCGGTGGTCAGTTGTTGATCACAGATGAGATAGAAAATTACCCAGGTTTTCCAGAAGGAGAAACTGGACAACAATTGGCAACTAACATGCAACAACAAGCAGAAAGATTCGGTGCTGAAATTAATTTTTCCACGATAGAAGGTGTTTCTGATTTAGAGAAGGAAACCAAAATAATTCATACCGACGAGGGAGATATTCACGCTAAGGCAGTGATAATAGCTACGGGCGGATCTCACAAAACATTAGGCGTAGCTGGAGAAGACGCATTATCAGGTAAGGGCGTGTCGTACTGCGCAGTATGTGATGGTAATTTCTTTAAAGGCCAAGATGTAATTGTTATAGGTGGCGGGGACGCAGCTATGGACGAAAGCAACTATCTTACAGGCATAGTAAATTCCGTAACCATTGTTCACAGAAGAGATGAGCTGAGAGCAACAAAAATCTTACAAGAACGAGCATTCGCTAATCCTAAATACAAATGGCTCATGAGCCACGTTGTAGAAGAATTTATTGGTGATGACCTCTTAAATGCAGCGCGAGTTACAAATTTAAAAACCGGCGAAACTTATGACTACCCCACTGCTGCTGCTTTTATTTATGTAGGTTTTGAACCTAATTCAGCTTATATCAGTTCACTAATGGACACTGATGCTCTGGGCCATATATATACGGACATGCACATGAGAACAAAACTACCTGGAGTTTATGCTTGTGGAGACATCCGAGCAGAATCCACTAGGCAACTCGGTACAGCAGTGGGAGACGGAATTACTGCGGCTTTATCTGCATTCCATGATCTGCAATAATATTAAGAAAAAATATTAAATAATTCTCTTGATAATAAGACTATCCCCCCAGAGAATATAACACCTATGGACACGTATCTGAACGTAGTAGATTTCATGCGTTTAACCAGTGGTTTAGCTACGAGTATTCCGATAATTGCACCTGGTGTCAAAATTAATATATTCATAGTAGTTTCTTTTTCTAGCATACCTAAACTTATATAACAAACTAATGCCAAAATATTGGCAATTGCAAAATAAGCGGATAAAGTGGCTCTAGTTTGAGACACTGACCATTTTTGAGAGATCGCATACCAAGCTGATAATGGCCCTCCAACTCCCAAAGCCGTAATACATAAATAAGTCACAAATCCTATAATTACGGCAGTGAATTTATTTTGTGCCAACGGGACATTTATATTTAACAAGCTTATAATACCAAGTCCAATTATCGTTACCCCAATAACAAGTTTTAGAACTACTGGCTCACTAACGCTAAGTGCAAATGCTCCAATCGGTATGGCTATGCTTGAACCAATAACCAATCCGTAAACTTTTCTAATATGCAGTTCTGCACGAGCTTCAAATGTCACATATAACGCCACAAATGCAATTAGAACATCTACTATTACTACAGCTGCTATTGGGTCTACAAACAACAATAAAACGGGTACTATTACCAAACCCATTCCAAAGCTAACTGTTGTATAAACCACGCTGCCCAACACCACGATGAGTAAAGATATTAATAAATCAAAACCTTCTAACATGTGAATGTTTTCATGGATTTAATTAACGTCAAAGCATTTCGAATTTATGCCAAGTTGAATGCATTTTTTTACATCTACTATATACGGGCCAACTCTCTTGATTTCGATTTGAATTGTTTGTGGATTAATAATCTGAGTTTCTCTTTCTCCGTCAAAAGCTAAGGTACATCGAGATATTTCTCTTGTAACTTTTTCCCCTAATTGCAATATATTCCATTCTGATATTAATGCCTCTTGAACAGTTCCAGGTCCTATCGGGGCTAATATTTTTCTAACACCGTTACCATCACTAGAAATTTTATAAGCCAATCCTTGATCATCATCAACTGTTATCGGGTGTAACCGTGCCCCAACTGAAGCAAGTCCCAAATCTAGTGGCTCACATCTAGTTAAAAACACTTCGTATAAATCATTAACGTTCCAAATCGCCCTAGCGGCTACATAGCTGGAATACGATATCGCTAAGTCCACTAATGCAATATCATAGAAACCATCATCTGATGTAACAATTATTTGTTTACTTGGAACCGTGCATTCACTGGCTTCAACTGCTCCTGTGGCTAAAAGTCCGGCGCATAATCCCATATGGGTTCCTTCAATATCATATGGAAATACATTATTAGTACCGGTAGATACAGGGAGTAGGCAATGTTGGTCGTTACCTTTAGCTATCATTCGGTTGGTTCCATCTCCGCCTAAAGAAATTAAAACCTTAATTCCAATTTCAGCCATTTTTTTTGATGCAACCATTGTATCGTTAGGATTTCCGAACACTAATTGATCTAAAAATTGCGGTTTTATGAATATTCCAGGGTAATCGCAAGCTCTCACTATCAAATGCGATGAATCATTCATTGCATATAATTCGTCAACACCAGTTGCCTGTAATCCTATAATAATGCGACGAAGAATATTTACTTTTTCCCAGTCTGCAACTATTCTTGCGCTTCCGACCAATCTTCGAATATCTTTACTGGAATAAGGATTAGCAATTATACCTACTGCACCCATACATACCTTTTATTTAAGACATTCAGCAAACAATTCAATCATATGCTTAGGATGTCTTTCCGTTCCATGCTCAATTTGCTGCCTGCATGATACACCCATTACAGCAATTTCCCATTCAGAACCTTTATTATTGACTGCTGGGAATAGCCTATCTCCGCCAATTTTCATAGACAGATCATAATGTTCTTTCTCATAACCAAAGGATCCAGCCATTCCACAACATCCGGCATCTATAAGCTCAACATTATAATTTGGAGAAAGTCTTAATATTTCCATAGAGTACTGAGCTCCATTTAATGCTTTTTGATGGCAATGACCATGAAACAATATATCTTTAGTCGAGTCGTTAAAATTAAATTCAATCTTATTTTCTTTAATCTTTTTGGACAAAAATTCATCTATTAAGAAAGTGTTTTCAGCTATCAATTTGGATTTATCATCCGATAACAGATCTGGATATTCGTCAGTTAAAGTAAACACGCAACTCGGTTCACATCCTACTACAGGAATTCCTTGAGACACATATGCATGTAACATGTCTACATTATATCGAGCATTAGCTTTTGCTTCTTCCAGTAAACCTTTAGACATTAACGGACGCCCACAACATCGAGAATCAGCTAATTCCACGTTAAACCCTGCTGTTTCTAAAACTTTAATTGCCGCTTTACCAGCATTAGGGTAATTGTAATTTGTGAAGGTATCATTAAAGAAAACTACTGTTTCCTTATTAACGTCTGTGTTAGCCAGGTTTCTCTTATTGAACCAAGCGTTTAGACTTTCGTTAGCGAATTTAGGAAATTGTCTTTTCATCGAAACGCCCAAAACCAAATTGCCAAATATTTTCCCTGGCAAGCTGTTCATCATGAAATTAGCTAAAGGAGCCATTTGGCTGCCTACTTTGTTGAATTTATTAATATTTCCAAAAACTTTGTTTCTTAGTGGCATTTTGTTGGTTGTGTAATATTTGTTCAGGAATTCATATTTTAATTTAGTCATATCAACCCCAGAAGGGCATTCTGATTTACAAGCTTTACATTCCAAACATAAATCTAGTGATTCATATAATCTCTTACTAGACAAATCATGATCTGGAAGATCTCCTGATAAAGTGGCTCTCAGTAAATTAGCTCTCCCTCTGGTGGAATGCTCTTCATCCCTAGTTGCCATGTACGATGGGCACATAGAACCTTCTAATTTTCTGCATGCTCCCATGCCATTGCACATTTCTATAGCACCGGCATAATCTCCATCAATAGAAAAATCAAAAACAGTTTCTACTGGCTGAGGACTATAATTTTTTCCGTATCTTAAATTTTCTTCCATAGGGGGGCAATCTATTATTTTATTCGGATTCATGATCCCTTGAGGATCAAAAGTAGCCTTTAAATCTCTAAAGGCTTGATAAATTTCTGGACCAAACATTTTTTCTGTAAATACTCCCCTAACAATTCCATCACCATGTTCTCCACTCAAAGATCCACCAAATTCGCTTACGAGATCACTTATTTCATCAGCAATAGCGAACATTTTTGCAATTCCCTCATCGTTTTTCAAACTAATCAACGGTCGTATGTGGAGGCAACCAACGCTAGCGTGACCATAATATCCAGCTTCTGTACCATGACTCTTCACGATAGAATCGAATCTTTTTACAAAATCTCCCAATACAGCCGGATCGACTGCAGTATCTTCTACAAATGGTATTGGCTTAGCATCACCATGAATACTCATTAGCAAACCTAATCCAGCTTTCCTGATATTCCAAACGTTGTTTTGAGATGGTTTATCAGACAAATTTACACATGCGTAGCCAAACCGTTTTCGAGCCATATCAGATTTAAGTTTTTCCATTTTAGATTCTACTTCAGCTACTGACTCACCATAAAATTCAATCAGTAATATCGCTCCTGGATCGCCTTCAATAGCAGATAAATTCTGAGAGAATCCTAATGATTCTCTACATCGATCCAATAGCATTTTATCCATAACTTCTATTGTCGAAGGGCTATACTCTAAAATGCTAGTAGTTGCATAACTAGCCTCTATAATGTCTTTGAAATGTAATACTGACAAACCAGTTACAGTTGGATTGGAAACCAGGTTCACCTTCGCTTCAGTTACAACGCATAATGTGCCTTCAGAACCTACAACTATATTAGACATATTGACTGGTCCATCAAGCATGAAATTATCCAAGTTGTATCCACTAACTCTTCGTAAAATCTTAGGATAACGTTTTTCAATCTCAGCTACTTGATTCTGAGATATAGATAACACTCCTCTATATATATCTGATTCAAAGGTAGTGCCGTTCAATTTATTTTCTAGATCAGTTCCACCAATTTCTTTAAAATGAGCTTGGCTCGCATCAGACAGAATAACATCCAGTTCTTGTATATGGTCAATTGTCTTACCGTAAATCACAGAATGTGATCCACAAGTGTTATTTCCAATCCCTCCTCCAACACATGCTCTGCTTGCTGTTGTGGGATCCGGAGCATAATGCAAATTATACGGACTCAATTGTTTATTAAATTGGTCCAGAATTATTCCGGGTTGTACTCGTGCCCAATGCTCTTCTTCATTAATTTCAATAATGGAAGTTAAGTATTTACTAAAATCTATTACTACAGCATGATTAACAGTTTGTCCCGCCAAGCTGGTACCTCCAGCTCTAGGCAAAATCGGAATGTTATTTTGACTACAATATTCAATGGTCGCCTGTACATCATCAGTATTCTTAGGTATTACTACACCAATGGGTTCCATCTGATAAATACTTGCGTCTGTGCTATACAAAACTCTAGAAAATGGATCAAATTTCACTTCTCCGTCAACTCGAGTTTTTAAATCTTGTTCTATTTCTTGTCGTTCTTTACCTCTGATTCTCGTAGCAGAAATTGTCATGTTTTCTCCTAAACTTATAGTCATAGTTAGACTGATTTTCTCACATCAGTTTTCTAGACTCAATATTAATTTAACCCTTTAAATTTTCTATATCATGTTATTATACTGAAAAAGCTGCATAAATTGCCAAAACAATCTATAAAACAACTAAAAAACGAAATATATTCTTGCACCCAATGTACCCGGTTGGTCGAATATCGGGAGTCTGTATACCAAAAAAGACCTATCAGATTTAATAACGATAAATACTGGAATAAACCTATATACGGGTTCGGTGACCCCGCTGCAGAGTTACTTATCATAGGATCTGCACCAGCTGCCCATGGAGCAAACCGTACTGGAAGAGTCTTTACAGGAGATAGATCTTCTGACTTCTTGATGAAATCGTTAAACAAATTTGGTCTTTGTAACATCTCTACGTCAAAGAATATTGACGATGGATTAATTCTAAACCGAACTTATATCACTGACATCATAAGATGTGCTCCTCCTAACGACAAACCAACCAAAGAAGAAATATTTAACTGCTCAAAATATTTGAATGCTGAGCTAGCATCGTTAACTAATTTAAAAATAGTTTTAACACTAGGGAAAGTAGCTTTTGATAATTACTTAAAAACTATTTCATATATACACGGCCAAAAATACATGGGGAAATTCAGCCACGGCCAGTCATATGATTTATGTGACACCCTTCCATTAATCATTGCGTCCTACCATCCAAGCCCGAGAAATACGAATACCGGTAGGCTCAATGAACAACAATTTAACGAACTTATAGCTTCAATAGTAGCAAGGTTGGAAAATTAGTTTAATCAGCTTAAAGATAATGGTAAACTCTGCAATTATGAGGCCTTAATAACATAAAAGGATAATTACCATGGATATCGGTTTTTCAATATCTAATAACCAAGGCATAGATTCAATTTCAACATTAGTTGAAATTGCTACTGAATCTGAAAAACAAGGATTAGATTCCATTTGGGTTAGTGACCATGTCTTCAATACATCTTATATATATGACCGTATTGGTGATAAACCGTATTATGATCCTCTCACTATGTTGACCTATGTAGCAGCTAAGACAGAAACAATTAAATTAGGTACTAGCATATTAGTATTGCCTTATCATCATCCTATCAGATTAGCGAAAATCGCAGCTACGCTGGATCACTTGAGCCAAGGAAGATTAATAATAGGCGTAGGAGTAGGTGTGATCCCTGAAGAGATTAAATCAATGGGAGTAAATCCTCGCAAAAGAGGTAAATTCAGTGATGAATCAATCACTTTGCTTAAAAAATTGTGGACTGAACCAGAAGTTAATCATGTTGGAGAATTTTACAGTGTTCCTAATTTTGTTTTTTCTCCAAAACCTTTGCAAAAACCGCACATTCCGATATTAATTGGAGGTACCAGTGACGCCGCTATTAAACGAGCTGCCAGAATAGGTAACGGTTGGCACCCTACAGCAAGTAATCCCGAAGCATTAAAAAAAGGAATAAACCTCCTCAGAGAAGAACTCGAAAAAAATGATAGACCTCTTACTGACGTTCCAATATCAATCAGTATTCCGATTAACTCAAGTACTAGAGACAGGAACGGATTAGGCTCAGAACCAGAAGAAATTTTATCTAACAGTTTGCAGTTCAAAGAATTAGGGGTTAGTCGAATAGTGGCTTCTTCTTATACTAACGAGCCGTCTGCCATTTTTAAAAATTTAGAAATATTATCCACTTACGTAATACCAAACGTAAAATAAATATATTGAGGCTGTCAAATGATTAGTAGTAATGATGAAATAATCGCTCTCCAAAATTCCGCCCTTGAACATCTTTGGGTATATGGAAAACAACCAAGCCAAATGGCTGAAGCAGGAGAACCAAATATTTTTACCAGTGGATCTGGTAGCACCGTTACAGACATTCACGGCAAAACATATATCGATGCAATGTCTGCCTTGTGGTTGAAAAACGTAGGTTATGGAAGAAAAGAAATCGCCGATGCCGCATATGAACAGATGTTAGAACTTACATATATGCCATCAGGAACTACCACCAAACCAACAATCAACTTAGCGCAGAAAATTTCTGAAATCACTCCAGGAGATTTATCTCGCAGCTTTTTCACGAGTGGTGGCTCTGAATCAAATGAGACAGCCATAAAAATAGTCAAAGCCTACTTTAAGAGAATCGGACAGCCTTTAAGAACCAAATTCATCAGTAGAATTGGGTCATACCACGGTGCTACAGCTGGGGCATTAGCTTTAGGATCTTCTCCGAATTTCCCAAAAACTGACTATGAACCAGTAATGCCAAATACTTTCCATGTACCTCAACCCAATCCTTACAGAGCTTTGATATCAGGGCTAACAGATGAAGAATATGCAGATTTTTGCATCAAATCTACAGAAGAAATGATTAAATCCCAAAACCCCGACACAATTGCAGCAATAATAGCTGAACCAATCTCAAGCCCAATGGGAGCGATTGTTCCACCTCCCAACTATTGGCCAATGCTTAGAGAATTATGCGACAAATATGGGTGCTTATTAATTGCAGATGAAGTAATTACTGGGTTTGGGAGAACTGGAACAATGTTTGGAGTGGAACACTGGAATGTTGTTCCAGACATTATGACTGTAGCAAAAGGAATAACTAGTGGATATATACCTATGGGAGCGGCTATTACAAGAGGTTGTATCTCAGATGCTTTTATAGGAAACGACAAAGCAACTTTACAGCATATAATTACATTTGGAGGGCATCCAGTTGCAGCGGCAGCTAGCCTTAAGAACATAGAAATAATCGAGCGAGAAAACTTGGTGGGTAATTCAAAAACCATGGGTCTTTACCTGAAGCAACAATTATGCGCATTACAAGAGAAACATCCCATTATCGGTGATGTTAGAGGTTTAGGGTTATTTTGTGCAATAGAAATAGTAAAAGATTCCGTCACTAAAGACTACTTTGAAGAAAAAGCTGATCTCGCCAAAATTTTAACCTCATCTCTATCAGAACAAGGAATTTTACTAAGGTGCGGCAATGTAACTAATATCATGCCACCATTATGTATAACCAAAGATGAAATTAATAATATAGTAGAGTCGTTAAACATTGCTCTAGGGAAATTTGAAGATACTTTATAAAAAGAGAGAGTGATATGAAAGTTGGATTTGTGGGGATAGGTAGAATGGGCATGCCTATGTCAAAATTACTATTGGAAGCTGGGCATACTGTATATGTAAATAATAGATCACAGGGAAAAGTAGAGGACATGGTAACTTTAGGTGCCGTGGCAACTTCTTCAATAACAGAGATAACCCAAGAGTGTGAAATAGTAATGGCATGTTTGCCTGACGTCGAGGCAGTGGAAACCATATTCCTAGGAGATTCAGGAATCATAAATTCTGCTAAACCTGGTCAAATTTTAATTGATCACAGTACCGTAGGTATAAACACAACTAAGAAATGCTATGACAATGCTAAAGCAAAAGGAGTCGAATTTTTAGACGCTCCTATTAGTGGCGGAACAGAACGAGCTATAAATGGTACATTAACTATAATGTGCGGTGGGGACAAAAATACTTATGAAACGGTCTTACCTCTATTTGAAATCATGGGAGCTACAATACATCATGTAGGCCCTTCTGGATCTGGTACCGCAGTTAAGTTAGTAAATCAATTATTGGTTGGAATACATTCAGTTGCAGCGGCGGAGGCTCTCATATTGGGATCTAAGGCCGGAGCGAACCCACAACAAATTTTTGAAATAGTGAATTCTGGCTGGGGTCAAAGTTTCATGTTAGCTCGCAATTCTGAAGTTATGATCAACAGAGATTTTTCAGGAGACCGTGCTCAGTTACGAGTTATATTAAAAGACTTAAAATTAATTAACGAACTATCCGAAACATTAGGTTCTTCAACTCCGCTTGGAGATATAGCCCTAGAACGTTTCTTATACGCAGCTGAGAATGGATTAGATGAGTTAGATCCCGCAGCCATAGTTATGCCATTGGAAGAAGAATCAAATTACAAAATCAATGAATAGTATTATATGGAAATAAATACAAAGATTATTAAATGAATTATTTAGAAAATATGAAACCCCCTATTGCCGGAGTCAGTAAGTTAATAATTGCTTTCCGAGGGTGGCCTGACGCAGGGGAATCAGCCACTACAGCAATAAAATACATACTGAGAAAACTAGATTCTGAAAAGATTCTAGATATTGATCCAGAAGAATTCTTTGATTTTTCTCAACAAAGACCTACTGTAAAAACCACGACCACCGGAGAGCGAGTTATTTCTTGGCCTCAAAATGAAGTTTTTATTTCTAATATAGCTACCACAGGAGAAAATGTATTAACCTTCCTCGGTACTGAACCTAACTTGAAATGGAAAGCTTTCGCAGCAATAGTCATAGATTTATGCCAAAAATGGAATATCACAAATGTAACTCAAATTGGATCGCTAATGGATGCAGTTCCTCACACTAGAGATACACGAATAAGTGGATCTTCAACTGAAGCAAATATACAAAAAATACTATCATCTGCCCGTATCAATAAATCTACGTACCAAGGGCCTACAGGGATAACAACTGCGATATCCACAGCTTTAACTAAAAATGGAGTGCACTATACTTCAATTTGGGGGCATACTCCTCATTATTTACAGGCTGCACCCAACCAGCAAATAACATATCACATAGTCAACTTCATGAACACATTACTAAATTTGCACCTGGATGTAACAGATTTGCAAGAAGCTGAAGAATACTTTAAGTCCGAAGTTGAAGAAGCAATTTCAAATGACTCCCAGCTTGCAGAATATGTTAGAAAATTAGAAAACAGTTATGACGAAATTTCCATGGACCAAACCCTACCAGATCCAAAAGATCTTCTATCTGAATTAGAAGAGTATTTAAAAAACAGACCTACTCAGTAAAATAATCATGATGAGCATATAACATGCCTGGAATATCCATACAACATAGGCGAGAAAAAATTGATGAATTCATGTATTTATTGTCAAAAGAATATGGGCCGTTCGAAGAGCCTCGCACATTGCCTCCCGCTAATGAATTAGTATTTACAATACTATCTCAACACACTTCAGATATTAATTCAGGGAGAGCCTACCAAAATCTAATGAAAACATTCGAGACATTAGAGCAAGTAGCTGAAGCTGAAGTTACAAAAATAGAAACTGCTATTCAAAGAGGCGGATTAGCAAAAATAAAAGCACCAAGAATTAAATCTGTGCTTAATGAAATTCTCGATAAAAATGAATCCTTAGATTTGAATTTTCTAAAATACCTCCCGCTGGAAGAAGCAATTAAATGGCTTACTGAATTAAAAGGTATCGGGCCTAAATCAGCAGGTATAGTACTGAATTTTTCACTCGGCCTACCTGCGATGGCAATTGACACTCATATCTACCGGGTATCACAACGGTTAAACATAATTCCCAAATCAAAAAACGTGAATAAAGCTCATGAATTTTTACAACGGATAATTTTACCTGATCAAATAACCAAATTTCATACAGCAATAATCACACATGGTAGAAAAACATGTATAGCTCCATTACCTAGATGTAACGCCTGTGTTCTGAAAAATTTGTGCCCTTCCAAGCCTGGTTTTGATTCAAAATTGAAATCTAGTTCCAAAATTTCTGCCAAGAATGTTAAACTTACCGCGAATAAGAAAAAAATAATACCTCATTCACCAATACCATCGGAGGAAAATAAATGAAAGTTGGAATCATAAATATAACCGGATACGCAGGTTCAGAGCTCGCAAGAATTATAGCTCAACATCCTGAAGTAGAACTAGTAGCTGCTACAGGACGCAGTGCAGCCGGGCAACATATATCAGAAGTTTTTCCTCACTTAAATTCTTTAGATTTAACACTCACTGAAAACCTTGATAGTGACGTAGACATAGTGTTTTCAGCTTTACCTCATAAGGCCAGCGCAGAAGCATTGCTACCTTATATAGATTCTGGTTTAAAAGTAATTGATATCAGTGCAGATTTCAGATTGAAAGACCCAGAGGTATACGAGCAATGGTACCAAACTGTGCATCCCAAACCTGAATTGCTTAAAGATGCAGTATATGGGTTGCCTGAATTACATAGAGCTAAAATAATAGATAGCAATATAATTGCTAACCCTGGATGCTACCCAACAAGCGCCATTTTAGGATTAGCCCCAGCAATTAATTCAAACATGATAAAGAATGATGTAATAGTAGATAGTAAATCTGGTGTGTCAGGTGCTGGAAGAGGGTTAAGTTTAACAACTCATTACTCCGAGATAAATGAAAATGTCCATGCTTACGCACTAGGAGGGCACAGACATCAGCCTGAAATCAGCCAAGAATTATCTCTGCTAAACGGTGAGGAGATTCAAGTAACATTTACCCCACACCTAATTCCAATGACTCGAGGAATTTTATCAACTTGTTATGCAATGCTGTCAGATGAAATGACTGATAATGATATGGACAATATAGTTACGGCCTATCAAGATTTTTACTCAAATAAACCATTTGTAGATGTGACTGCTCAAGCTCCTCAAACTAAACACACGTTAGGTAATAACAAATGTTTGGTGTATCCAGTTGTAAATAAAACTACTAGAAGACTTATAGTAATTTCTTGTCTGGACAACCTGGTGAAAGGAGCAGCTGGAGCTGCTGTACAAAACATGAACCTTATGTGTGGACTACCTGAGGATATGGCTCTCACAGGGCTAGCAGTGTATCCATAAGTGTAGTAAAATTGTCTAGATGCCCCCGTCGTCTAGCGGCCCAGGACATCGCCCTTTCACGGCGAAGATCAGGGGTTCGAATCCCCTCGGGGGTACCAATTAGGCCGCTAGCAAACATCTCAATAAATAAAAATGGATAAGATTGATATGGAAATTAGTTTAAATACGGACCAAGTACGCTTCTTAGAAACTCTACAAGAACAATATAAAATTAAAGACTCTGGTAAAGTTATAAGAATACTCTTGGACTATGCTCTAACAAATTCCTCTCAACAGGACGAAATATTCTCCGAAAAACGATGCCTAAGGTGCGGTTAAGATAATAACAACTCAGTCTATTAATCCACTAATTTCCCGAATAGAAGATAGTCCAAGTCCCAAGTGCCTAGCTCCATCTGGAGTCAAGTGGTTACCATCAAAAGAATATAATTTACCGTCATCATCAAAAATGCGGCACCGATTACCATCATCACAAAATAGTGGATACAAGTCATAAAACATGTAATTTTGTTGATTCTTCATTACTTCATTTACCACTAACTCATTTTCAGGAAAATTGAACGACGTATCCAGTCTAGTATCATATTCGAGTGATAATAGTTGTCTGTAATTGATCCCTTTTTGATCACCAAAATATTTAGTGCCTATTACTAACACTTCCGTAGCACCTAAATCCTTCATGACATTTACACTAGTAGGTATTATGTCTGTCTCCCATAATTGCCAATGTGCAGCCCATAAAACTAGATCACTTTTTTGTATCAAATCTTGTAATTTTACATTATCCGATACAGTTTCTGGCAAACAATTCATCTCCTGATCATTAATCCAATCTATATTATCCCTAGTAAAATACAAATTGTTACACTGGGGCCATATATGGAATGTGGAAATATTAAAACTATCCGAAAGTCCACTTTCGTACATAGCATTAACAACATCTTGAGCATAGCTGTCTCCTATCACAAGAATGTTCTTCAATGACTGATCTCGATAATCAGATAACTTCAAATTGCTAAAATTCTCAGTAACATAGCGGACATATTGGTCTTCATTTAACGATGCCAAATATCTGTCGTGTCCCGCATATCTTTTCTCAGCTCCATTAGTAACTATACCTGCAACTCCTAGACCAATAATACACAGCCCCCAAATAACCAACACAGGTACGCAGATTCGAGGATTGTACAACACAGACATCGGGTTTCGAAAAGGCCTCTCAATTACTTTCCAAGAAAGATAAGACAAAGGAAATATCATTACCATCATTGTTGGCATAAGGAGTTCAATTGAATGTACTTCAGAATACAATTTACCGAATGCGAACAATGGTTGATGCCACAGATACGCGCTATAACTAAGCAAACCTATTCCCACTAATACTCTGATAGACAATAAACGTGATACGTAAGTAGATTTTCCCGAAAATAGAATAACCATACTACTTCCAACTACAGGTAGGAGGGTGTACAAGGAAGGCCACCGTGTGAATTCGTTAAATAATACAATCGAAATCACTATAAACACCATCCCAAGCAAAGCAATAAAATTGTTTTCCTTGAGCTCCCATTTACTGAGTATTATTGCGCATATCGCTCCAACTAATAATTCCCAGATTCTCGAAGGAATGAGCCAAAAATTTGCAGTAGGATGATATACAGAACCCCATTCACTCACCAATAAACTCAATAAACATATAGGTATAATGACAAATAATATCCTAATTCTTCTCACGTACCCACAGAATATGAACACAAATGGGAAAAATAAATAAAATTGTTCTTCAATCGCTAGAGACCAAGTATGTAACAGAGGTTTCAGTTCTGTTCCCATTTGGAAATAACCCATTTCTTGCCAAAATAGTATATTGGAACCAAAGAGGGTCGTACTGATTAGGCTTTGGCTGAAATTCTTTAATTCCCAAGGCAGCATCAGTAACCAAGCGGCTGGGATACATAAAGTCATTACTGTAAACAGTAAAGGTAGGATGCGCCTGGCCCTACGGATATAAAACTTACTTATAGAAAAAGTATTGTCTAGTTTATCCCTAAGTAAAATAGTGGTAATAAGATAACCACTGATCACAAAGAATATGTCAACACCGACATATCCTCCACTAAACAATGTCCAACCCGAATGAAATAGAATCACTGGAAGAACAGCTATTGCTCTAAGGCCATCAATCTCAGGTCTGTAATTTTGCGTGGCAAATATATTAGATTTTGAAGATCTAAGCCAAAACATTCTTTACGGCATTAAATGCTAAATAATACCCATATATACCGAAACCATATACTGAGCCTTTACAAACTTGTTGTATTTTAGAAACAGTCCCGCGTGCTGACGGGTTAGATATGTGAACTTCTATAGTAGGAAACCCAACGTGAGTTATAGCTGCTCTCAAAGGACCATCACTAGTAGTGTATCCTGATGGATTAATTAACGCCGCATCATAATTGTTATCATGTGCCTCGTATAATTTATCTACAATATCACCTTCATTATTCGATTGAATAATTTCCACTTCAATATCTAATTCTTTCGCATATTCTTTTATTTTTACGTCATATTCAGGCAATGTCATTGTAC
>Ga0114999_10002385_pt1 | contig 24786 bp, 16 predicted proteins | sample ArcticOcean_MG_C_3_FD_89820 | JGI IMG/M metagenome (GOLD analysis project Ga0114999, IMG submission 89820) | Marine microbial communities from western Arctic Ocean - ArcticOcean_MG_CB8_126 | ecosystem: Environmental > Aquatic > Marine > Oceanic | place: Arctic Ocean: Canada Basin | collected...
GGCGTAATCTTGTGTCACGCGGAATCACCCGACGCCGTTCGAGCCTTTGTTCAAGCCTGCCGCTTTCCCTTTCAAACCGCGGGTATGAAAGAGGGTGATGAACCGGGGCGACGTGGAGCAGGGGGACAAATGAGAGCCGCCGAAGTTTGGGGTATTCCACCCGATGATTATCTGCTAGTAGCTGACCCGTGGCCGTTGAATCCCAAGGGTGAAATTATGCTCGGTCTGAAAATTGAAAATAAGCGCGCCCTCGCCAATGCGGAAACCACAGCCAAGGTGCCAGGTATTATTTTTGCTGAATGGGGACCAGGTGACATGGGCATGTCATTAGGCTACCCCAATGCCCACGACCCCCCCTACTCGCCGGATATGGAGAAGGCACGCAATACAGTTAAGTCCGCTTGTCAGAACGCGGGAATACATTTTCTCGAAGGTGCCCATACGGACGACGTGAGCAGTAAAATTGATGAAGGTGTAATGTTTATGAACTGTTATGATCACGAAACAGGTGTAAAAACCGGCAGGGCTCATACAAAACGGACAATGCCTGTTTAGTTTCAAAATAAATTAACCCGATTATAAATGATAGAAACAAATCTCACCGATAAAGTTGCTGTTATAACGGGCGGCAGTGAAGGAATTGGAAAAGCCATCGCCAAAAAACTGGCGGAGGAAGGGTGTCGTATCGCCATTTGTGCGCGTCGCCCAGATGTGCTAAATGAGGCCGCGGAAGAAATTCGTGGGCAATCTGGGGCACAAATACTCGCCATTCCTGCGGACGTAACTGTTGAGCAAGACATCCATCGATTTCTCAAAGCGGTGATCGCTGAATATGGCGATATTGATATACTGATCAATAATGCAGGGCGATCGGCAGTCCATTATTTCGAGGATGCCACGGAAGCGATATGGCAGGAAGATTTTGACCTCAAATTCTGGTCAGCTGTGCGCTGTTCCCGCATCGTGGTGCCCGGGATGAAAAAGAAAAGGAACGGCAGTATCATAAATGTCACCCACCCCGGCGGCAAAGCCCCCGGTGCGCAATCGATGCCAACCTCCGTGAGCCGCGCTGCGGGTATCGCTTTCACCAAGGCGTTATCACACGACTTGGCGCCTCATAATATACGCGTTAACACAGTCTGTCTGACAAATATTATTACCGCCCAGGGCATGCGTGCCTGGAAAGCGAAAAACAGTCCGCTCAGTTACGAAGACTGGTGCGTTGAGCAAGGCAAAAACGTTCCTCTCGGACGCCTTGGAGAGGCCAGCGAGGTCGCCGACCTGGTAACTTTCCTCGTATCCGACCGGGGTACATTTATCACCGGCGCATCGATTAATATCGACGGCGGGACAAGCGCTACGGTTTAACATTTTTCAATGGAAAGGTGTTAAGTTTTAGGCTTAATTAATTATAATATGAAGCGATCTAAACACACTATTCTTCTCGTTAATACTGGTAAGCAAATTTTATTTACTGACCAATGATCTCTGTATAGTAATCATTCCCTAGCTTATATTATTTGGACTGTTTATTCTATCCATGAACTTAAAATTCCATCACCACACGCTGTATCTGATTATCCTGTCCGGAATTGTATTATATCCGATTGGTGAAGCATTGAGCCAATCCCCCGAGACAAACACTGCTGAAGGCTATTATATTCGCGGGATGAAATATCAATTGGGTAAAGGGGTGCAACAAGACACAACGGATGCGATAATATGGCTGCGTAAGGCTGCTGCCGAAGGCCATGTTAAGGCGCAATATAATTTGGGTGTTATTTATTCCAAAGGGGCAGGAATCGAAAAAGATATTAATGCCGCGGCCAATTGGTTTTATCTGGCCGCTGAGCAAGATCATCCCAAAGCACAGTATTATTTAGGGTTATTTTACGGTAAAGGACATGGTTTACCTCAAAGTAATAGCCTGGCTGCAAAATGGATGATTAAAGCGGCCAAACAGCTCCACTCGCAGGACACTTACAAAAAAGCAGCAATATGGTGTCGCCGCGCCGCAGATGACGGTGAGATTTTTGCCATCGAGACATTAGGCGATTACTTCAGCCAGGGAAATGGCGTGAAGAAAAACGCCGTGAAAGCATCCACATGGTATCGAAAAGCCGCAGAACAATTTGATGGCAAAGAATATTATAAAGAAGCTGCACGTTTCTATCATAAAGCGGCAGACCTGGGTGACGCAAATTCACTTTATAAATTGGGTTTATACTATGACGAGGGACTTGGAGTATCTCAGAGTAGAGAAGAAGCGGAAATTATGTTTAACGCTGCGGCAGAAGCTGGTGGTGCCGAACTAAAGTTCGATGTCGGCATGCGTTATACTGAAGGTTTGGGCGTGCCATTGGATAATGATAAAGCGCTGTTCTGGTTAAATAGCGCTAATGATTTTGGTCATCCGGAAGCACAAGAAAATATATACAAGCTGATTGGTGAACCCTCTGAAGAAGCTGAACCAGTCGAAAAGCCATTGGACGAAGCTGTCGAAGAACCCATTGTTGAATCTGTAGAAGAACAACTTGATGAACCGGTCACAGAGCCCATTGCTGAAATTGTCGATGACCCCGTTGTCGAAACTACCAAAAAACCGGTTGCAGAAATAATTAGCCCAAATGTCGATGAACCGATCGAAGAACCATTAAAGGAAATTACACCTACTGAATCACGGGGTGAAGAAATTAAAACATTAGGTGTAATTGAAAGAGACCAGATCCTCTACTTGAGTAAGGAAATAAGAGTTAAGGGCACCATATACTTAGACAGATACTATGATTTCGGATATTATGATACAGAATTTACCCATGTTTCATTCAAATTTATAGACGATAGTTATTCCTTTGCTTATCTCTATGGAGATAAAAACTGGTCGGGAGCTGAAGACCTAAAGGATAAAACAACAGACGCTGGCCCTCAGACCGGCACCTTTAATTTTATTATTTATCGCAGTCGCTACGCGGAAAGTTCCGCCATTCTCGCTGAATTAATAGATTACACTTTAGACTCTGAATAGAACCTAGTGTCAATGGGCGAAGGCTATACCTGAATTTTTTCTATTTCCGCATTCACCCAGCTAAGACTGAACCACTTACAGTCAATCCGCCACTACTCAGGCGGTTTGTAATTGTTCGATGATTTCCGGGTTATAATAGTACCCTTCAGCCATCATAACAGCAATCGCTATCTTTAAAGCCTCTACTCCCTCGGATTTATCTAGAACGCCATCTGCTCTTCCCGCAACAGCCATACTGATCGTATCGAGGGTTAAAAATCCCGAGTAAATAAGAACTTTTATTTTAGAAAATTTAGTTTTTAGCGGCTGCAAAATATCAAGACCGTTTTCACCCGGTAGCATTATATCTACAATCGCAATATCGGGTTGCTCTTCCGGACTTAAGTTTAATACATCGCGCCCGTTTTGGCTTGTCCCCACAAGTTCAAGATCCGGGAAATAGGTATCGACGATTCTCGCGACCATATCACATATCATCGCGTCGTCTTCTATGATATATATTTTTTTAATGGCTCTACGCTTCCTTGATTTCACCGATTACATTAGCATTCTGACCTAATGTAAAACCTTCATTTTCATACGAATAAAAATGCGTGTAATAATTTTTTATAGTTATTATGAACATTCTCACCCCGAATAAAAGCAAATTTATGGGACTAACTTCAAGTTATCACCTAATAATTGCATAAATTAAAAAAATCAGCTTAAAGCATTCATTCCTTCCATTAGTATAAATTTTATGAAATACGCATACACTCTACTCATTAATTCCAGATATGTCTTGGCAGTTATTCGATTTAGTACATTTAATGAATTGAGGAGAAAATGAATTATGGTTGAAACAAAAGAGATCGATGTAACAGAGATTTTTAGTCACTTGCCACCCAGCAGGTGTGGCGAAGCTGATCGCCGTTATGTTAACGAGGTGCTTGAAGCCGGATTTGGAAACTGGGAATCAGCGGACATGCTTGAACGTTTTGAGGCGGCGTTCGCCCAGAAGTTTGGCGTCCCTTATGCTATTTCGCAGAATTCGGGATCTGGCACCCTACTCTCCTGTTTACTCGGCGCTGGTGTTGGACCGGGTGATGAAGTAATAGTCCCGACTAATACGATGGCGGCCACCGCTTTTGCCGCTATCCAGTGTGGAGCCGTACCAGTATTTGCTGATAGTGACCCGCGTACTTTCAATATCGATCCGGCTGATGTCGCACGAAAAATTACCCCTTTAACCAAGGCAATCATTCCCGTTCATATATTTGGTTTACCAGCTGATATGGACCCTCTCCTGGCTTTAGCAGAGAAACACAATTTAACCGTCGTTGAAGACAGCGCTCAATGTTTTCTCGGGAGATACAAAGGCCGGATTGCCGGCACCATTGGTCACGCGGCTAGTTTCAGTTTTCAGGGCTCCAAGCATATGACCTCCGGTGGTGATGGGGGAATGGTTCTCACCTCCGACAAGGAATACGGCGGTAAAATCCGTAAAGCTGCAGTCCAAGGTTATCGTACACTTACAGCAAAGCCCGGCGAGACAATGATCCCACGCGATGAGCGACAGGACTGGGGATATAAACGACACGATAGCCTCGGCTATAATTTTCGCATGTCTTCTATGCAGGCTGCACTGGGTATGGGTCAACTTGAGCGGCTTGATTATCTCGTCGCCGCGCGCCGCTACATTGCGTCGCAATTTGACGCCGTAATTAAAGACACAAAATGCAGCTGGCTCATTCCACCCGTTGAACCCGAGGGATTAGTTCACTCCTATTTTTCCTATCCCATTATTCTCGATGAAAAAGCCCTGGGCGTGGACTGGCACACCTTCCGCAATAAGTATATCGAACTGGGAGGCGATGGACTTTACGGCATGTGTTCACCCGTACACCTCGAGCCTATTTTTCAGACAATGACATTTTATGGATCACCGGAGCGATCGCCTCACTTCGATACAAGGTATAAAGGTGACGTAAAAAGCTATCACGAGGGAGATTGCCCGAATGTAGAATCCTTCCAAAAGCATATTTTTCTTTTTAAAACGGGTATGCAGACCCTCGAGAAGATTGAGAGGGAAGTGGACACATTACGCGCGTCGATCGAATATTACGCTTAGGTCGAGACGCAGGTTCTTCACCTGTATTCAATCCTACAATTCTATCCTCACTTCCTTTAGTTTAGGCGAACCACAGGCGTAGGGAGAAACGAAGGTGGCTTTATATTGCAGCCAGCGAGAGGCCGTTGATATGTCCCTAATTTCATCCCCTGAACTTTCAAAATATGATCCCTCTCCCGCCGGCCCCATCCACGCTGCAGATGCCAACGCTTCTTCCCTCACGGCTGAACGCAGTTGAAACTTCAATTTTAATAGAGCCGACTCTTCGCCTACCCATTGAATGCTGCGGGGCCGCTTATCTCCCATCTCATAGGCAGGGGAAATATAATGTTCTACCGGTTCCCGGGTATAAGAATTCCCACGATCAAAGGTAGTCATCGCATGGGGTCCCAATCCTGGTATGCCCGTCATCCTGCCAGGTGAAAACCCCTGGGGACTATTCCAGTAAATCAATGAGTCTACTTGGTGCCCGATATCGTTGCGATGGCAGCCAAGGATGATATCGATCCAACCATCACGGTTCAAATCCACCTGGGTAACCGCACCGGCGGCGTATCCTGGAAGGTCTACGGGATTATCGAAGTCCAGCTTTTCACCATTGCCGTAAAATAATTGAACCGGTGGTGTCCTCGAGGTGGGATTGGCATAAGCCGTTGCCAGAAGGTCGAGATCGCCATCGTTATTATAATCCGCAACCCCGGTGAACCCACCACTGTAGCCAGCAAGCAACTCCTGCACATTATCAGGTTGATAGCCATCGGGACCGCCGAAGAAGATTCGCAAGGTATCTTTATAGCGCAAGCGATGGCCGAGAATCCCAACAATAAGATCCAGCCACCCATCATCATTTATATCAGCCAGATTAGGCGTTGCCGCATCTAAAAGACCATGGCATGGCACTTTGATCGTACGATCGTCTGAGTAGCCTTCAGAATCACCTGTATATATTAGTATAAAATCTCCTTTATCGTGGAATAAAACGTCAAGATAGCCATCCTTATTGACATCACCGATGACCGATCGGATTCCCGCGCATTGAAGGGTATCCATTCGTGATTCAGAAAATCCGTTTGCCGAACCATAAAAGAGTGGTGAAGGTTTGTATTCACCCGAGACGCCAGAAGCAACGGCAAGCAAATCAAGGTATCCGTCGCGGTTAAAATCAGCAACCTCCATATCAGCGTGATGTCCCTGGGTTGATAAGTCGACAAATCGATCCTGTCTGGGCCCCTCCTTGCTTCCTCCAAAGATACGAACTCCATCAGGGGTACTAAAAACCACTTCCGGAAAACCATCCAAATCGAGATCGGCAATAAGAGATATACCGCTATTTTTATTGTGAAATTCTAACCGATTTTCGATTCCGTACTCAGCTTTCTCATTGCCCAAATAGATATAGGAAGGCACGGAATGGACATGACCGTCATAAACGTTATTGAATATTACCTCGGGGCGACCATCTCCATCCAGATCACCAACCGTATTACCTACCACGCCGAAGGTGGGAACCCAGCTCGCTTCTTCAATGGAAAAACCATTCGGCCCATTCCAGAAAATTGCAGACTTAGTTTTAAATTCATTTTCCTCGTAATTTTTACTGACAATAAGATCTGAGTGATTATCGCCGTTCAGGTCCGCGGCTGTAACCCAACGGGCATGTTTAATGGGAAGTTTCATTTCAATGTTCGCAAGATCCTTACCGTCCCTGATTTGCACCCCTTCCGAGGTGGCGATAATTAATTCCATTTGGTCGTCTTCATCGACGTCAGCAATTTCGATACGAACGACATTCTGTGAAAATTCGCCGGTTTCACCCTTTGCTTCAATGATCAAAGGATTACTGGTATCTATGCCCTCATCTTCATTCCAGAAGATCTTAACCTGACCACTACCACTAAATGTAATATCCGTATTTCCGTCACCGTTGAGGTCTTCCAGTATCACTTGCCTTGCGCCGTAAGTCGGTAATATCAGAGGTGATTCGCTATCGACACCTTCCGCTGTTCCCCAGAAAACTTTCGACTCGGTGTTTAAAGGCAGATTCCTTTGGCCCGCGCGATAACTACCTGTAACAATTTCAGGATAACCATCTTTATTTAAATCAGCTGTCGCGATGGAGAGCGCTCCGGTTGCGATCATATTGTATCGCTCGCCTTCGTCTTTAAATTCACGGTTCGCGCCTTGAAGATAAACATGAACCGGCCAGGGCACGGCAGGATTGTGATTGTCTCGCCAGGCTGATGGGAAAATCAGATCCAGGCGACCATCGCGGTTAATGTCTAAAACCGCGACGTCGTAAGCACCAATTGTCGGCAAGTCAGTCCGGCTTTCTTCCGGCCCATCCGGTCCTCCCCAATAGATATAAGAAGGTAATTCAGAAGTCACCCCATTATATGAATTAACCGTTATGAGATCCTGGTATCCATCCCCGTCCACATCGGCAACTCGGCTCATCCAACCACTGTCTGCAGACATTTCATAGCGCTTCCAGTTTTCGCCGGGCCCATCATCTACAATGTAACCCCAGGTAGGACCACGCTCGATTTTATCATGATCATTACAAAGAACGAGGTCGACATAGCCATCGTTGTTCACGTCATAATGGTTAATCATCTCAATCGTGCCCTTGGCATTGACGTATAGATTAGCGCCCCCGTTATCAAAACTGCCCTGAGAGAAGTCGGCATATCCGCCATGCACCCAATATTCTGTCGGCATGGCGAGATCAGTTTTTTTCGGTTTTCGCGCCTTCGAATAAAGCGGTGAAAAGATAAAAAGGGAGCTGAGGATTATACCAAGCGTAACGACCTTTACCTTCGACCCTTTGTGGTTAGGTAAGCAATATTCATTTTTTTCAAACATAAGGTTCTCCCACTATTAGATATTATTAGACCCCATCCTTTGAAGCTTTAATTAGAGTGAAGCATACTGGCGTATAGACAAGGTAATGACGAAATCTTCAGGATTCAACTCTTACATCCAATTCACAATACCGATTTCATTAAGCAGCTCCTCGTCTCCGTAGTACCAACCGCTTCTCCCTCTTTGCATCCAGCGAATGTTCCGATTCTTATTTAAGATAAAAATACTGGGAGTAATTTCTTTTTCGCTCATATCCAACCCCAACGATTTGGTAATTCGCAGTTTTTTATCTTCAATAAAGGGATAGGGAAAGCCGGTGTTTTTCTTAATCTCTAAAAGTTCATTTTGCGGTCCAGGCGATAGGACAAGAAAGGTTACCCGGTCGGTATTGATCAAATGCAAGTTATCTTTAAGGCGAATCAATTGTTCCTGGCAAACAGGACACCAGGTGGCTTTTAACGTCACCACAGTAACCGTCTTTTCCCCCGCAAGTTTGCCTACATCAATAAGTCTCCCATTAATATCTGCGATTTTCTCGGGGAATTGGGCTTGAGGTAAACTATCAATTTTCTCAGCTGATGCTACGCCGACGAACAGGAGTAGAAGAATGGAAGTTTGTAAGAATGCATAATACATTGAAAAAAACTCACACTTCCTTAACTCAAAACTGTTCACTATCTAGATTATACACGAATCTTCATCGAACTCAAGGTCGACCGTAGCATGTTTAACGGACAAATTCTGGGCAATCGATCTAACCTCTGATTTTACCGTTTTGATTTCATCTCGAGAGATCGTAGGTTCGACAATGAGGTGGGTAGTAAGCACATTGTCACTTCCATCAAGGGACCAAATATGTGTATGATGGGACGAGATAACTTTATCTATGGACTGCAATGCGAGCTCGACTTTGTCCATATCGATATCTGAGGGAACACCCTGTAGAAATAGGAGCAGTGTTTTCTTTAAATTGATCAGAACATTATAGAGAACATAAAGGGTGATAATAATGGAGAGAATAGGATCCAGGATATAGAGATCTTTTACTAAGAGGACGATACCGACGATGAGTATAGCGACCCACCCGATTACATCTTCAAGCAAATGCCAGGTAATGACTTTTTCATTCATGCTTCGGCCCTTGCTAACACGCAGTGCCGCGTATCCGTTTACACCTATTCCGACAATAGCAAAGAGAAGAATACCCGTGGCATTGGTTTGTTCAGGGTTGATTACTCTGGGGATGGCATAGGAGAGAATGATTAACGATCCCGCGATCAAAACGATCGTGTTTATGAGTGCCGCGAGGAGTGACAAGCGTCGGTATCCGTAGGTGAACTGTCTTGTCGCACCTTTTTCCGAATACTGCTCCAACCCCCAGGCCATCCCCAATGACAGGCTGTCTCCCAGATCGTGCAATGCATCAGAGGTGATGGCCAAACTATTAGTCATAAAGCCACCGATAAGTTCAAAAATCGTAAAGCCTAGGTTCAAAAAGAACGCTAACTTAATGTTCTTAATGCGATTGGATGCACTATGATGATCGTGTGTCACGTCCCATTTATTGTTGAAGGAGATTTATCCTATAGCATTAGTCGACCAATAACCCTATCAGGAAAAATGCCAGTTACTGAGAAAAAAGCAATTAAGGGGTCCACCTTCGACCCTGTTTTTCCTCCGTATTTGCGTTGAGGGTTGCGCCAAGTCCAGTCCCACCGGGAAACCACAACCGTCCATTTTCGATCCGTTCTGGTGGAGAGAGGATATCCGCTCTCCACGAAATTTCATTAACCGCATGTTCTAATAAGTAGGCATCCTTAACCGCAGCTGTGGCGTGCGCACTCGCCAATAAAGAGACCGGGCCTGAAGGGCAATGTGGAGAATACTTACCACCCGCAGCAATTATTGCCTGGCCCACTCTCTGTGCTTCAGCAACACCCCCACAAAACTTGATGTCCGGCATCACTATATCACAGGCCCTGCTCGAGATTAATTCCAAAAATTGTGACTTCCCATATCTGCACTCTCCACCTGCCATAGGAATAGAAATAGCTTTTAAAATTCGCGCCATGGCTAGATTGTTTCCTTCCGGTATGGGTTCTTCAAACCACCCGATTCCAATTTCAGCCAATTTCTCAAAAATGATCAGCGCTGTATCTTCATCAAATCGTTGATGACAGTCAACGAGCACTGTTATATCTTTACCAACGGTACGTTTTATTTCCGCCACACGCTGTATACCCGCTTCCGCATATTTGAGTTTATCAGCTATCGAATCTTTAATCGCTACTTCATCGAAGGGCGCGCACTTTATAACATTGAAACCATTTCTAACCGCCAGTTCAGCAGCATGGGCAAATGCACCCGGAGAACGGTTCCCTAAGAGCGACCTATTTATATTCGCATACAACGGAATGCTTTCACACGATTCACCGCCTAAGGCCTGAGTCAGACTCACGCTTTTATATTCTGATTGAAATTGAGATACGGCGGTGCGCAGCGCACTGACCGCGCAGGCAAGGTCAAGTTCCGCTTGAATCTTTTTATCAACAAGACCGAGAAGACCGGGTATATCCTCTTCTCTCTCTACCGCCTCTCCTCGAATTTTCTCTACCCCCTCAACCAAATACTTAACCGCATCGCCCCTGCTACCCGTCTTCATTAATTCTACCACACTGATTATTCCATTATCGTCTCGGAATAAGGCGTGCACCCATTCCGTGCGGACGGTCGCAGGGTAGGCGACAAATTCTAAAGAATGAAATTTTACTGAGTCACTCACACTTTACTATTGTGAAGATCTCGCGTTGATAGTTCAACGAAAAGAGCCCTATGCAAAATAAGAATAGAGGTGGAACGGGCTGTCCCCAGCGCGTTGGATTTTCTCAAAATGCGAAGAAGCGTGCTAGGGACAGCCCGCTCCACCTTAACACTTAACACCTAAAAACATTAAAGGCATTAAGTCTCCCCCATTTTGACTTTTTGACTTTTTGACTCTATTCAATCGTCAATTCTTCTGTCGTAACCTCGATCGCATCGCCGTCCTCATTGGCGAAGGTTGCATCGATGCTCAGTGTCGGCTGTGGTGTGTTGTCCGATTTAAAATTGTTCTGCGTGATTAGGGTCTCAAACCCGGGCGTCGTTGAATCGCTCTCCGCGACGACAACTGCGGCGCCGTTTGTCTGCAAGAGGTCGCCTCCAGTGATCCGTAACCCGGGATTGCCGGCCGCTACCGTGAAGGAACCTTCTCCGAACAGGAGGTGCGGCACCGCGTCGCCATCGGCATCGATGTCGCCTACTGTCAAGCGTACCGCGATCGGCACACCGCGCGCGTCCACTCCCACTCTTCCTGTGCTACCTGAAAAAACAGTGTTCGACAGCTGTACCCCACCCAGTCCCGTGGAATTGACTACTTCGACGAGGGTCACGTCCGCCTGGGCATCATAGACCTGTCCTTCGGGGAAGAGCGCCTGGTTAAAGGCGTTGATCCTGCCCACGGTAAAGATGCTGAAGAAGGTATTGGCGTCCGCTCCGTCGATGACCACGCTTGGCTTGCCTGTCACGTATTCCACCGCCTGGTTGTAGCGTGGGGGAATGGCCGGGGGGAGGAAGGTGGCCGGATCCAGGGTCACGGTAAAGCTGCCCGTGCCTGAGAACTCTACCTGTACAATGTCCTCGGTTTCATCCATGAACGAGACGCGGGTGATCTGATTCGGTCTGGCCTGTAACTGTATGGATTCACCGGTAAGTAGAATTTGGTCGAAGACATTACCGTTGGCATGCTGGATATTTTCACCGGCGATATCGCCTGAACCGTCGAGGATGAGGGGAACAGCCGGTGCCGCTACCGTGATGACCGCGGTATCGCTGTTTGCACTACCACCGGCATTGCTTACCTGCGCCCAAAAGTTTGTGCTCACGGTGAGAGCACCCGTGGTTAAGGTGCCACTGGTGGCGCCAGCTACGGGACTGGCCGTATCGCCACTGCTACCGGTAAACCACTGGTAAGTAAGATCATCACCGCTGGCCGCGACTGATAATGCGATAGCCGTGCCGGATGCAACTTCCTGGCTCCCGGGCTGAGTCGTAATAGCCGGTCCATCAGCAGGGGGTGGTCCCTCGACGCCGAGAGGTGTGAATCCAATATCATCGAGAGCGATATCCGTTAAAAAGCCCCCCGTCTGCGACTGTGGCGAGGGAGCGTTTTTGTATATTATTTTTCCTATACCCCCCGGGGCTCCTAATTCTTCTGCGACAAAAGAGAAAAAGGTAAAGGGAAAACCCGCTATCTCGAAACTCATATTTATGGGGATATCATTCGTCGAGGTGAGTAAATTATCTGCGGTATCGTAAACTTCAATTGTCCCATCGCCGACCTCTCCTACGGCCGCGTAAAACTCGACCTTTGCCATCGGTGATTCGGTAAAATTAATTTCACCTTCCATTTCATCGAGAACCCGCCAGGAGGCAGATTCTAACTCAGCTATATCGCCGGGAGATAAGGGATAAGTGTGATTAAAGGGTCGCCCGGCACCACCCGCACCACCGTAAAATATGGTCGTAACAATACCACCCGTAAATGTTGCCGTTACGGGTGATTGACCGAGGGTAAAATTGGCACGGTTAACCGGTATTTTAAAAATGGGATGACCACTTAATCGTGCAAAATCTTCAAAAATAATATTGTTAGGTGGCCCTACAACATTGGTAAACGTCAGGTCGTCGATTGAGACCTGCCCCGAGGCATTAACAATTTTAATTTCTTTGATCCCATTCGTAAAATTGAGATCCGTGGTAACGAAGATATCACTGTTAAAGGCAACGAAATTTTGTGCCGGTGGATTAGCCCCGGGACTGATGTCAGCGGGAAAACCTTCCACGGTTCCATTCTCATGCGTTACCTGAAAGTTTTTGTCCCTTAATTCGAGGCGTCCTCCACCCTGGGTATCGGCGATATATAACTGAAGATCCTGTACGCCTCTCTCCATTAGTATTTTACCCTCTGTTGCGCCGGGAACAAGAACCAGGGCCTTGGTGCCTGAATGAGCGAGTGCGGGATTATCTACAGTCTCCAGGGTAAAGTTTATTACATGGATACTCGTTGGGGATTGGCCGATGATAAATTCCGTCCCTTCCGCGGTATCATTTTCAAAGTCAAAGGTGCCCGTTTGAGCAAAGGCACTGTTTATAAGTATTCCCAAGGTTAGTGTAAGGGTCAGGATCAGCTTTTTTTCCATGGCAAAAATCACTTTTTTGAAGGTTTATTTCATATCATAAAATAGTCATCTTATGACCTACATTTATTGTTAAATGAAACTTTTATTTTGTCCAGTTTACGATTGAGAATTTTTTCTACTCCCATTGTCATAAATAGCATCCTGAATATTTATCTTACTGAAATACAGTGCTTTATGGTATATCACAGAATCCTTTAAAAATTCATTCATTCAATTTAATAGGACCCGTATTCCGTCCACAGCGTTCCGTGATATGCGGTTAATTAATCAAATTAATACTCCTGTATAACACTAACATTGCGATCTCTCCCATAAGTGTGCATTTCGCCTGAATCGGTCGTTCAGTGACCTATACAATATTCTTTAATTTTCGACAGGAACAGGAGCTAAAAATCAATGGGTATCGATTACAAACTTTTGCCATTGTCTACCTATAGAAAATAATACTCCATCTATTTATGCTCACTAATGCTTTAGTGCACGGTTTTGGGTCCATCGGGATGTTTTCTTCCCGCGCATTCCTTCCCGCCTTTATTACTGCCTTCTCATTGCGCTACGGAGATGTGCTCCCCTACATGAAAAATATTGATCTCGTCAATTATGTGGGGCAAGAGCCGGTATGGTTTACGCACGGCGCAACCCTTACTATCCTTGGATTCCTATCTATGTTGGAGATGGCAGCGGATAAAGTGCCTGAAGCCAGGTTAGCATTACAGGATATTGACGGTTATACAAAAACAGCTTTAGCGGGGCTCTCGTTTTTGGGTTTAGTCAGCGCGGTAGATATTGATTTTGTAGAGAGAACAATTACCAACGCTGGCGTATTAGACACCGTTTTCACTGTATTCGTTGCCGGCGCTGCTTATATCGCAAGCAGGATGCGCAAGGGATTATTGGAAATACTGCGTACCGCGGACGAAGACGACGATTTTGGTATTCAAAATCTTATTAGCTGGTTTGAGGATATCTGGGCTGCATTCGGTATTTTAGCACTGTTGTTTTTCCCCATCCTCATGCTTGCCGTCAACGGCATAGCCTTGGGAATTCTTTTCATCGCCCAAAAGTATTTTACCTATCGGGAGGAAAAATCTAAAGTCGAATGCACTCAATGTGGAGAGAGTGTCTATCGATCGGCCATGGCCTGTCCCCAATGCGGAGAAACGCGCGAGCACCCGAGCAAAGTGGGAGCATTGGGCCAGTCCAAGAAAAAAGCTGAAGATGATCTTGAAACACACCCCTACAACTTAGTGGCAAAGAAACGTTGCCCCGTTTGCGCGACGCGATTTACAAAACGTTCTGTCAATCAAACCTGCGATGCATGCGGACATCAATTATTGACCGACAAGGATTTTGCCAGGAATTATCTCCACCGTATTCGCACGCGAGTACCCGGTGTTTGCTTAATTGCTTTTCTATGCAGTCTAATCCCGGTTATTGGTCTCGTCCCCGGGGTCATTTATTATCGGCTCAGGCTAGTCGGTCCCTTTCGACAATATATCCCCCTAAGTCAAAGTTTCCTCTTAAAGTGGGTAATACGGCTTTTATTCTTCCTTCTCATTAGTTTACAATGGATCCCTGGCTTGGGTGGATTTGTGATTCCTGCAATGGCTTTAATCAGTTACAGTATATTCAGCGCGCAATTTCGTATTCAAACTGGCATTTAGAAATTATGAGTGCTATCAACCATTACTTAGAAAAAGATGACTGATAATACACCCAGTCAGATTACAGGATCAGCGGACCTGCGATTACCAGACGCATTGCGTGACCCGCTGAAAAAGCACCTGAATTATTTACGTGAACGCTATCTTGAAAACAACTGGGGTGGCCGCGTAGGTTTTGGTGAGCGCCCTGCCCTCGTCGTTGTAGATCTAGCGCTATTCTGGACCGAACCCCAACACCAAATGGGGAGCCATGTCGATTCCGTAGTAGAGGCTACCGCTCGGCTCCTCGAGGCCGCCCGGAAAGCGGAAATTCCTATTTTTTTTACCTCGCTGGAATATGATCCCTCCAATCCACCGAGTCCTCGAGACAATAAGTGTCAGTTGGCGCTCAAACCTGAGGACGAACATCTTTTGCAATTGGATCCTCGTCTTAAACACAGGCCTTCTGAACGAATCATTTTAAAAAAGTACGCCTCCGCATTTAAGGATACAGATTTTCACGCCATACTTTCGGAAGCACAAGTGGACACCCTGATCGTAACGGGCGTCAGCACCAGTCATTGCATCTATGCCACCTGCCGCGATGCAACCGACAACTATCGTATCATCGTACCCGCTGAAGCGGTTGGCGAACGCTGTGAAATTATGCATGAGGTAAATTTATTGGACATCGATATAGATCTCGGTGATGTGATGCCCGTGGACAATGTAATAGAGTATCTAAAAGGAAAAAGTCATGCGTAGTTATCAAGTTATTGATTGGGGAAAACCGCTCGAAGAACGGGAAATTCCAACCCCGGAGCCCAAAGGAACAGAGGTTATCATGCGCGTCGACGCCTGCGGCGTGTGTCACAGTGATCTCCATATCTGGGATGGCTATTTAAATCTAGGCAACGATGAACAGCTTAAGTTTTCGGAACGCGGTTTAACCCCACCCTTTACCATGGGACATGAAGTTGTCGGTGAAGTGGAGTCGATCGGACCTGATGTCGAAGGCATCACGCCTGGGGAAAAACGCATTGTTTTTCCATGGATCGGTTGTGGGACATGCAAAGCGTGCACCCGCGATGAAAACATGGTTTGCGTAAAACCGCAATACATTGGTGTATTCCGCGGTGGGGGCTACAGTGACACTGTTATTGTCCCCCATCCTAAATACCTGGTCGATTACGCCGGTATTCCTACGCAACTCGCCTGTACCTATGCCTGTTCGGGGCTCACCGCCTACAGTGCGCTCAAGAAAACAAAAGTAAAAACTGAATCCGATGCGATTGTAATTATCGGCGCAGGTGGCTTGGGTCTAAGTGCATTAAAAATTGCGCCCAACTTAGCGAGGGGCAAAGTGATAGTCGCCGATATCGATGCTGATAAACTTAACGTTGCACGGCAGGCTGGTGCCGAGGAGACGGTTGATAATAGTGATTCATCGGCGATCGAGCATATTAAGGAAATCACTGGCGGCGGCGCGGCGGCGGCCATTGATTTCGTTGGCATGCCGTCAACAGCCCAGTTTGGCATCGACAGTATACGCAATGGAGGCACCTTGGTTTCGGCAGGTATTTATGGGGGAGCATTATCCTTACCCCTGGTCTTAGTGATGCAAAGATTGCTGAAGATAAAGGGGACAAAGATGGGCACCTTGACCGAAATGTTCGAGTTAATCGAGTTGGTTAAAGCTGGCAAGGTACCACCTATACCTATTGAAACCCGCCCCCTCAATCAAGCAAACGAAGCATTAACTGATCTCAGGAAAGGCCAGGTTTCCGGCCGGGTTGTGCTTAAACCCTGATGGTACTAATTAATTATAACCCTGCGGATCGGTAAGGCTGATAAGTCATTTGACACCAATGATACAAATAAAAAAATTGCTGTGAGCTATTGCGACAAAGCTTTTTAGCAATCAAACGGGGAAAAAAATCAATGAAAGAAGAACACAAAGAAGAATTCATCACCTATTTTAACGGAGAAATGGTTCCAGATTCGGAGGTAAAAGTTCACTACTCAGATTCGAGTATGGGTTGGGGATATTCGGTAATTGACTGCGCCCGCACCTTTGCCCATCGACCTTTCAAATTGCGTGAACATATAGATCGTTTCTATCTCTCGATGAAAGCGGTTCGTATTGATCCAGGTATGGATCCCGATGAAATGGAACGTATAACCCTCGCTGTTTTGGAAGCTAATATACCCCATCTCGAACCTGAAATGGATGTATGGTTAAATCAGCAAATCTCCGGGGGAAGAACGACCCGGGCTATCGGTGGCTTTGAATTCGCGGACCCGGTGCTCATCATCAGTAGTCCGCCTCTTACTTTACCCGATTATGCTCATCTTTATGATACCGGGGTACACGCCGTAACACCATCCATTCGTCATATCCCTCCGCAAACATTAGATTCAAAAATAAAACACAAGAGCCGGCTGTTCATGTGCATGGGTGAATTTGAAGTGAAAGCTGTAGATCCCGAAGCATTCTCACTCTTTATGGATCTCAACGGTAACCTCACTGAAAATAAGGGCGCGAATTTTCTTATTTTCTCCGATGGTGTTTTAAGAACACCGAAAACTGATAATGCATTAGATGGAGTCAGTCGCGCCACCGTGTTAGAATTAGCAGAACAATTGGATATACCAACGAGTGAAGAAGACATCCAACCCTTTCATGTTATCAACGCGGAAGAAGCCTTTTTTTGCAGCACCTCCTATTGCATACTGCCGGTTACACGTTTTAACAGTTTCACAGTAGGTAGCGGAACACCGGGACCGGTTTTCCAAAAACTCATTCAAGCTTGGAGCGAACGCGTCCATGTGGACATCATAGCACAGGCAAAAGGTCGTGTCGCAGATAAAGTTAGTTGAAAGTTTAATTGCCTGACCGCATATCATTTGGCGAAATATTTTTTGCCTTTCTTAAACTGGGGTTAACGTCTTTTGGCGGTCCGGTAGCTCATATTGGCTATTTCCGAGATGAATTTATTATTCGTCGGCGTTGGCTTGGAGAAAATACCTATGCTGATATAGTCGCTTTGTGCCAATTCCTCCCTGGACCGGCGAGCAGTCAAGTGGGGATGACGATTGGGTTAATTCGCGGTGGATTGAAAGGTGGTTTCGCGGCATGGCTGGGTTTTACCACACCATCAGCGATCACACTTATAGTTTTTGCTTATGGAATTACTGCCTTCAATTCATCGAATCTAACCGGCTTACTCGCGGGATTAAAAATTGTCGCCGTCGCGGTAGTTGCTCAAGCGGTATGGGGAATGGCGACAAAGCTATGCCCAGACCGCAAGCGCGTGACCCTGGCTCTGCTTTCAACGATGGGTTTTCTTATATGGCCATTACCAATCATTCAGATCGTGCTTATCATTATCGGTGGTATTACCGGTTGGGCGATTTTAAGAGATACAGAAACTTCTCCTTCACGACAAACTTTACCCGTCGCGGGCTATAAAAACTTAAGTGTAAAGTGTCTACTATTATTCGCGAGTTTGCTAATCAGCCTGCCGATAATATCAGTCATTTTCCCTCATCAGGCACTGGTATTATTCGACAGTTTCTACCGATCCGGTTCACTGGTATTTGGAGGCGGACATGTTGTTCTCCCGATGCTGCAATCGGAGGTCGTGCCAACGGGTTGGATTACCAAAGACCAATTCTTAGCTGGTTACGGCGCGGCCCAGGCCGTTCCCGGTCCCCTTTTTACTTTTGCTGCCTATCTCGCTACTGTCATGACTTCGCAGGGCTGGCTCGGCGGGTTGTGGTGTCTTTTCGCCCTCTACACGCCTTCATTTCTTTTAATCCTCGGCGTAATTCCCTATTGGGAAAAATTGAGACAGCAACCCGTTGCGCAAGCCGCACTAAAGGGGATTAATGCTGTGGTAGTTGGGTTGTTATTAGCCGCACTTTACAATCCCGTGTGGATTAGCGCGATTGGCGATACTCACGATTTCATTCTTTGCCTGGCAGCATTCGGTTTACTCGTCTTCTGGAAATGTCCGGCTTGGCTCGTCGTATTATTTTCTGCCGCGACGGGCTATGTCTTTCTGGGGACATTATGGGGGGGACCTGAACCTGCGGTTGTCGCTATTTGCACGGGATCCAACTTACTTGCGGGACTTACAATCTCAAGTATAGCAATTGGTTTGTCAGGTTTTTTCGGCCGTTCAATGACAGCCTATCTCGTGACAGGTGTAGTTCTATTTGGCTGGTGTATCGTTATCCCTATATTTGGCGGATTAACTCTCAGCCTTATCCCGGGAAATTCTTCACTTCTAGAAAGTATGGTCCAATACTTTGCATTCTACCATCACCCCCTCTATCCCTTGATTGCATTTATCGAAGGTTATACACCCGTATTAAATATATACCTTTTCTATAAATTGGGATTTTGTTATGCCGTATGGCTAATTATTGCGCTCTGCGGTTTTGCAATTGCCGTCGCCGGATTAAAACGCGAAGTCTACTAAGATTAATCGAGGCCGAGAAGAGTTAAAGTTTCACGGTGAATTATTTCTTCAATTAAAGTTTTGGGGATTTCAGTCATCCCTTTATCGGAAATGACTTGATTGGCATTGCGCAAACCTTCGATTGTATCCTCGACCGTAACAAAGGGGAAATCAGTTCCGAATAATAGCTTATGCGATATACGGAATTCATGAAAAGCAAGCAATGCCTGATACCCCCAATTAGGTTTGGTCATTATCCCGGAAATATCTGCATAGAAGTTGTGATGTTTTCTCACTACGACCATGGCATCTTGATACCAAGGGATACCCACATGGGCGATTATGACTTTTAAATCGGGATAGCGAATTCCGACTTCGTCAAACAGTAAAGGATTCGCCCATTTCATGGGAGTTTGCGGGATCATATGAAATGCGGAATGGGTCAGTATAGGAAGATTGTATTTTACAGCGCGTTTATAAATCTCCTGCACACGTTTATCCATTGGTTCATAGTACTGATATACGGGACTCATTTTAATGCCACGCAGGTTTAAATCATGCACACTCCTTTCCAGCTCTTCGATTGCTCCCGAATCATTTGGATCAATTGACATAAAACCAATAATTTTATCTGGATGGGCCCTGGCATACACAGCAATTTGATCATTCGGCGTATGCATCTTTAAAAATTGTGAGTTTATTCCAAAAACAATGACTTTATCTGCAGCAGCAGAGGCTTTCCAATGCCTCTCCGGTGTTACGTGTAAATCAATCCCGGTTTTTTTATAGGCGACAGCAAATTCGTTTAAAAAAACCTCACCCCATTGTTCATTGGTCGATAAATGAGTATGGCAATCTACAATCATAATTTGGATTCCCGATAAATTAAAATTAAATACTCGATAAAGAAGTCAGCAATTTAACTTAATATTATTATTCAAAACCCATGGCAACGGAATAATAATTTCGGATATGAATTAAAATAAACCATAAGAGCATTCATCCTGTATCAGCTGCTAGTAATCGAATAGAAAGGGTTTGCTCAGTGGAGATTACAACTTATTATACAGGTTTTAAATACCCCTATAAATGCAAAGTTTCATCCAATTCGTTGGGATCCTGATCACGCTGTGCTTGTTATCGTTAACGGGTGGCTTCATTCATGCTGATGAAACTGCCACGGATGAAGAACAGCTACTGGAAGAAAAAGAAAAAACAATCAGTAAAAACAAACCGGAGGATGAAGAGGTCGTTGTCGAGATGGAAGACTTACTGATTACCGGATCACGAATCAAAAGTATCCACCTTGAAATAGCAGCTCCTCTCCTGACCGTAGACCGAGAGGAGATTAGTCTTACCCAATCTCCACAAATTTCAGACCTTATCCGTCAGCTGCCGATAACCGCCGGGGCCTCCGAAGCGGACCAGTCGGGATCTTTTGCCGGTGACGGCGCCCAAGCCAATTTGCGTGGGACGGGAGTTGGGGGAACACTGGTATTGCTTAATGGGCGCAGATTAGCTCCCTATGCTTTTTCAACAGGGAGAGGTGTCAATTTTGTAGACTTAAACGCTATCCCCGTTGGAGCACTGGAAAAAATTGAAATCCTGAAAGAAGGGGGCTCAGCCATTTACGGTTCTGATGCGCACGCCGGAGTTATAAATTTTATTCTACGTAAAGATTTCGAAGGGGCCGAGGTACAAACCTTCTATGGTAATACGACACGCGGTGATGATTTCTCCAATACCAAGGTTGATATCGCCTGGGGTGGAAGCTCCCCAAATTCTAACCTCGCAGTGTTCATCAATTACCTGAATCGCAATTCAATCAGATTGAGTGACCGCTCATTCTCAGAAAGTGCGGATCACTCGGATAAAGGGGGCTTCGATTTACGCGACTGGGCTTCTTATCCGGGAATATTCTCATTCACCTTTGGAAGCGATGCCTTTTTTTTTATCGGCGATGGGACCGCTGAAACCGCAGAAACCTATGAGCGCTTTAACTTCAATGAATTCAAAACGGCGATAAGCGCCGCCGAACGACGCGGGACCACCCTGATTGGCAATTACAAGCTCAGCGATAACATTGAATTTTTCACAGAGTTTAGTTACCAGAAAAATAAATCGGAATCTCAATTCGCACCTTCCGCCCTGGACCGCAGTTTTACTATTCCGTCAACAAACCCTTATAATCCGACGATCAATATAGTTCCCGAGGGGTTAGATATAACCGACGTTTTACTGCGTCCCACCGATACCGGCCCTCGTCTATTTGAAATCGATTCTGAATCATTACGCGTGGTAACAGGACTCAATGGTCAGATTGGAACGGAAACGCAATGGGAAATTGCTTATCTCGAGACCCAGAGCGAAGTCAATAATCTGTCGACCAATCTGATACGCGTTGACTTATTTCAGGAAGCCTTAAACGCACCGGGGACTGATGCGCTCAACCCCTTTGCTTCGGGTCCGGGCGAAGACAATAATGAGGCGATCTACGACCGAATAACTACAGATGACATTCGCTATGGGAAAAGAGAATTCAGTCAATTCAGCGGCGGTATCAGTACTGAACTTTTTGAGTTACGCGCAGGTAAAGTATTGGGATATCTGGGCGGCGAATACCGTGAAGAGTCGATGGTAAGAAACCAATCTGAACTCGCAGAAAATTTTCTTTTGTTTGGTTCGGGAGGCACGTCCGCAAAGGGAGGCCGAGAAATCAACGCCATTTATGGTGAACTTGCGGTTCCCTTAACTCCCTGGCTGGAAAGTCATTTTGCTCTGCGTCGTGAAGAATACAGCGATTTTGGTAATTCGATAAATCCAAAAATAGGATTAAACTTTCAACCGTCCTCCAAACTACTCGTGCGCGCATCTTATTCAGAGGGGTTTCAAGCGCCCTCTCTGGAACAGGCTTTTGGTGGTACAACCCGCGGATTTATCCAGGAGCGCGACCTGCTGCGCTATAGATTGACCTTTAATCAAGAAACGGGAATGCCCTTTCCCTTTGATGATTTCAGGTCACGTGATGTCCGAACGACTGGCAACCCGAATCTGAAACCGGAGGAATCAAGATATTTTAATATCGGGGTCGTTTATAATCCGGCAAAGATAAAGGATTTAACGATTGGTGTTAATTTTTGGCGATTAGAGATAGACGATGTAATCAGTACCAGGAGATCGCTCGGTCTACTTCAGCGTGAAGTTAATTTATACAATGAAGACCCTTTAGCTTTTTTAACGATGGATCCCGAAGTCCGTGGAGAGACAACCGAAATTTTTAGAAAACCGAATACTTTTTACCGCGGCTTAACCGTTCCGGGCCACATTGATTTTATCCTTAACGAACAAAGTAATTTTGAGGGAGTAGATCTTCAGGGTCTCGACTTTGAGTTATTTTACCACTACCGGACCCAGACACAGGGCGACTTCTGGTTGCGAAGTTACACCGTCTTTTTTGACCAGTTCATCAGTGGTGGTTTCAACCTAACCGGTTTCAGAGGAGTGCCCGAGTTTCAATCCCGTAATTCACTGCAATGGGTCAGCAGTAATCGCGATTTCTCTGCTTTTCTCTCCGCCAATTATTCATCCGGTTACCAGACAATATATGTTGGCGTCCCACAAGTGGGCAGTTTCACGAACATTGATTTAAATCTTACTTATTCAGGTTTGTGGGATATGGACATTACGCTTGGTTTCCGTAATTTATTTGATCGCGATCCCCCCGCGAACGTAACGCGTTCCGAAGGCTATGATGAAAATAACGGCGCTCACAATCCTTACGGTCGGATGGTCTTTTTATCGTTAAAGAAGAGATTCTGAACGATGAAATACTGGGTCGCAGGTTTTCTTAGCTTAATCTTGAGCATATTGGAGCTCCAACTTTGGGCCGATGACATCCCAGTTGAATCATTTTTTAAAAGCACGGGGTTTGGCAAGTTTCGTGTTTCTCCAAATGGAAAGTACTTGTCTGCGTTAGCAGAATGGAAAGGCGCGACTAACCTCTATGTGATCGATTTGAAATCCCGGACTCCGATAAGAGTAACCGCTATTAAGGATCAGACGATCAAAGATTATTTTTGGGGAAATGATGATCGACTGCTTTTTACCATGGATTACCACGGAAACGAATCATGGGGACTCTTTGCTGTTGATCGCGACGGGGAAAACCCCAGGGTCCTGGTCCCACCACTGACTTCCACCGGAAGCTTTGTATTTCGCTACACCTGGCCTTTAGACCTCCTCAAAAAGTCTCACGATGAAATTCTCGTCGTGAACAACGAAAGGAATGTCGATTACCCGGATGTTTATCGCCTGAACATCAATGATGGAGGGAAAGTTCTCAGTGTGGCCAATCCTGGTACTTTTACAAAGTGGTTTACGGATCAGAACAGCAATGTTCGCCTCGCCGAAGCAAAGGACATAGATGGCAGTACAAGCTATCACTACCGGGAAAGAGAGGGAACGAAATGGGAGTCGATCGCTAAATTTTCCTTTAAGGAAAAAAAGTGGTCTCCAGCTGGTCCTCAAAACAGGGAATACTTTCAAAATTTAAGACCACCGCAGCAGCCATTTGGTTATGATCACAACATCCTTTACATTTCGAGCGATATCGGCCGCGCAGTAGCCGCCCTCTATGAGTTTAATTTAAAAACACGTAAAGTAGGAAGGATGATCTATGAGTGCCAATCGAATGATGTTTCTCATTTAATTCTGTCCGACTATATTCAAAAACCAGTGGGTGTTTATTTTGAAACAGATAAGCTGCAGTCCTATTGGTTTCATGAAGAAAAGAAAATGATCCAGGAATTTCTCGATCGAAAATTCCCAGGACTAATCAGTATTATCACCAATGTGAGTGATGATCATTCACGTCTAGTGATTGCCAGTTACAGTGACCGTCATCCGGTTATTTATTCACTCCTCAGTATTACAGATGGGAGATTGGATTTTGAAATCTTAGCCGACAACAGCATTATTGAGCCTACGCGCTTGAGTGAGGTAAAACCCATTGTTTTTGAAGCGCGTGATGGTGTCACTTTGCACGGTTATTTGACTTTGCCTAACGATAAGAATCCTAAGAATCTCCCCATGATTTTGCATCCACATGGAGGCCCCTGGGTGAGAGATTCATGGGGCTATAATCCAGAAGTACAATTTCTCGCCAACCGTGGATTTGTTGTTTTACAAATTAATTTTCGTTCCTCCCAGGGCTATGGACGTGAATTCCTTCACGCCGGAGACAAACTTTGGGGAACAACGATGCAAACAGACTTAGTAGACGGAATCAAATGGGTAGTGGATCAGGGTATCGTTGATCGAAACCGGATTGGCATCTACGGCTCTAGTTATGGCGGCTATGCTACCATGGCTCAATTGGTTTTCTACCCTGAACTCTATCAATTTGGTATTACCGCTTTTGGCCCGATAGATTTAATCAGCCTCA
>Ga0114999_10002386_pt1 | contig 24785 bp, 23 predicted proteins | sample ArcticOcean_MG_C_3_FD_89820 | JGI IMG/M metagenome (GOLD analysis project Ga0114999, IMG submission 89820) | Marine microbial communities from western Arctic Ocean - ArcticOcean_MG_CB8_126 | ecosystem: Environmental > Aquatic > Marine > Oceanic | place: Arctic Ocean: Canada Basin | collected...
AACTAAATAATTTTTCTAGCAATACGGGAATTCTTCTGAGCTACGCGGCCCGCGCCAACTCCAACTCACCCCAGACAATATTCAACGAATCGACCAGGTGATCGATCATTTCATCAGTATGTAGCGGACCGGGTGTGAAACGAAGGCGTTCAGTCCCGCGCGGAACGGTTGGATAGTTGATTGGCTGCACGTAGATCTTGAACCGATCAAGGAGAACATCAGAGACCTGCTTACACAACATCGCATCGCCGACAAACACCGGGACTATGTGACTTACAGACAGCATCACCGGCAGGTCCGCCTCACGCAGTTTTCGTTTTAACAGCGCCGCACGTTCCTGATGGCGTTCACGCTCTTTTTGACTTGACCTGAGATGGCGAACGCTGGCCAAAGCCCCGCCAACCAAAACCGGTGACATTGAAGTGGTAAAGATGAAGCCGGCAGCGTAGCTGCGAACCGCGTCGATCATTGACGTCAGTCCAGCGATGTAACCGCCCTGTACACCGAACGCCTTGCCCAGTGTGCCCTCAATGACATCGATCCGCGCCATTACGCCGTCGCGCTCTGCAACACCGGCGCCGGTCGCTCCGTAGAGCCCGACCGCGTGCACTTCGTCGAGATAGGTCATCGCCCCATACTTGTCGGCGAGATCACAAAACTGCTCGATCGGGGCAATATCGCCATCCATCGAATAGACCGACTCAAACGCTATAATCTTGGGCGCCTCAGGGTCGGCATCACGCAACATACTCTCGAGATGCTCCACATCGTTGTGGCGGAAGATATTCTTTTCAGACTTTCCGTAGCGGATACCTTGGATCATCGACGCATGGTTGAGCGCATCGGAGAACATGAGGCATCCGGGCAGTAACGTGGAAAGCGTGCTGAGCGATGCTTCATTCGCGACGTAGCCGGAGGTAAAAAGAAGTGCTGCTTGCTTGCCGTGCAAGTCGGCGAGTTCTTCCTCCAGCATCACGTGATAGTGAGTCGTTCCCGAAATATTTCGCGTTCCACCGGCGCCGGCGCCAACTTTCTCAAGCGCATCTTGCATGGCTTCACGCACTTTGGGATGCTGCGCCATACCGAGGTAGTCATTGCTGCACCAAACCGTTATTTCGTCGACACCACCGTCTGATTTGTGGCGCGACGCGCGAGGAAACTCACCGGCATGGCGTTCGAGGTCGGCAAAAACGCGGTAGCGCCCTTCGACCCTTAGCTCATTGACCTTGTCGGCAAAAAATTTGTCGTAATTCATCGCTATTCCCTTGCCGTCGGTACTCTACATGATAGGCCGGCGATTGATCCAGGGTCGAACGGCGATGGTCTTTCGACCATGCCTCTGATTGTGATAAACGCCTTAACCGGCATGATCATTCCCGCTCCTTGCCACCTTCCATGTCACGCGGAAGATGAAATCGAAACGAAAGGTGCAAAACGATGGATATTTTGAACCCTGCAGCTTGGAAACGACCGAAGGGTTATGCCAACGGCATAGCCGCAACCGGGCGGCAAATCTTTGTCGCCGGGCAGATCGGCTGGACCGCCCAAGAAGAGATAGAAACCGACGATTTTGCTGGACAGGTTCGTCAGGCGCTCACCAACATCGCAACGGTCCTCGCCGAGGGTGGCGCCGGACCTGAGCATATGACTCGCATGACATGGTACGTGGTCGACAAAAAAGAGTATCTCGCAGCGGCGCGCGACATCGGCAAAGCCTACCGCGACGTCATGGGCGATGCCTATCCCGCGATGACCCTCGTGTAGGTCGCGGATCTGCTGGAAGATCGTGCCAAAGTCGAAATCGAGGTCACCGCCGTCGTCCCATAAGCGGCCGAGGCGAACGCGGGCGATTGGTCTATAGTCGCCGAATTAGGAAACCCGATTTCGACCCGATCGTGCGGAGATCAGATTGATGAATTCCACCGTTGCCGACGCCGCGACTGCCACCAGCGAAACGCCAAAGTTCCAATGGGATGATCCGTTTCGCCTCGCCGACCAACTCAGCGAGGATGAACGCCTGGTCATGCAGAGTGCGCGCGACTACAGCCAGGGCAAACTCATGCCGCGAATCTTGGAAGCGTTTCGGCACGAAACCTTCGATCGCAACATATTTACTGAGATGGGGGAACTCGGCATGCTCGGCGCTACGCTGGAAGGCTATGGCTGCGCCGGCGTCAACCACGTTTGTTACGGGTTAATCGCGCGCGAGGTCGAGCGCGTCGACAGCGGGTACCGCTCGATGCTGAGCGTTCAGTCGAGCCTGGTGATGTATCCGATTTACACGTTCGGCACCGAGGCCCAGCGTGAGAAGTACTTGCCCGGACTCGCCACCGGAGAATTGATCGGCTGCTTCGGCCTTACAGAGCCCGACCATGGCTCCGACCCCGGCAGCATGAAAACGCGGGCGCGCACGGTCGATGGCGGCTACCTACTTAGCGGTTCGAAGACTTGGATTTCCAACTCGCCGTTCGCCGACGTGTTCGTCGTCTGGGCCAAGGATGACGACCACAAAATACGGGGCTTCATTCTCGAAAAAGGAATGAAGGGCCTCACCACACCAAAGATTGAGGGCAAGTTTAGCCTGCGCGCCTCGCCCACCGGCCAGATCGCCATGGACGAGGTCTTCGTCCCCGCAGAGAACATATTCCCCGAGGTGAAAGGCCTCCGCGGACCGTTCAGTTGTCTTAACAAAGCGCGCTACGGTATCGCCTGGGGCGCGCTGGGTGCGGCAGAGTTCTGTTGGCATGCTTCGCGCGACTACACGCTTGGGCGCACGCAGTTTAATCGACCCCTCGCCGCCAATCAGTTGGTGCAGAAAAAGCTCGCCGACATGCAAACCGAGATCACGATCGGCTTGCAAGCATCCCTGCGTGTCGGCCGACTGATGGATGAAGGCCTTGGGACGCCAGAAATGGTATCGCTGGTGAAGCGCAACTCATGCGGCAAGTCATTGGATGTAGCGCGCATGGCTCGCGATATGCACGGCGGTAATGGCATCGTCGACGAGTATCATGTCATTCGCCACGTCTTAAACCTTGAAACGGTTAACACCTATGAGGGCACCCATGATGTTCACGCCTTAATTCTGGGGCGGGCCCAAACCGGGATCCAAGCCTTCACGGCCTGAGGTGTGAACGAGTATTCCAGCGCCGGCGACGAGGCGATCAAGCGGGGCGGCAGCGGCGGCCGCTTCGAAGCTCGTCTGGACGAAGGCGGTTTCATCGTTACCGCGGAGTTTCGCCCACCGACCACGGCAAACGCTGACTATCTAATCGAGAAAGCCCGGCCCATTGCCAGTCGTGTGGATGCGGCCAACGTTACTGACGGGGCCGGCGCGAGAGTCCATACATCATCTTTAGCGGCAGTCGCGTTGCTCGCTCGCGACGGTCACGAACCGATCCTGCAAATAACCTGTCGCGACCGAAACCGCATTGCGCTAGAGGCGCACTTGCTGGGCGCGGCAACACTGGGCGTTCATAACATCCTGTGTATGCGCGGCGACGACCCGAGCGCCGGCACCATCCCGATGCCAAGGGCGTTTTCGACATCGACACGCTAGGTCTAATTGGCATGGCCGCCACTCTACGCGACGAAGGCGTCCTGCTAAGCGGCCGCGCGATTGAAGAGCAACCCCCGCACTACCTCATCGGTGCGGTGGATACGCCGGTCGAGCCATCGCCAAACTGGTCGCCCGCTCCCCTCTTCGCCAAGATCGAAGCCGGCGCCCGGTTCGTTCAAACGCAGTTTTGCTTCGACCCGGCACTTGCGAAGAATTATGCCACGGCGCTGCGATCGGCCGGCATGGCTGAGACCGTGCGGCTGCTCATTGGACTCGGCCCAATCAGTTCGGCGCGATCGGCCCGGTGGATGCGCGAAAACCTGTTCGGTGTCGACGTACCGGACACGATTGTTGATCGCTTGGAAAAAGCTAGTGACTCGGCCGCGGAGGGCCGCCGGATTTGCGTCGAATTGATGCAGCAAATGCAGGACATACCCGGCGTCGACGGCGTCTACCTGATGGCGGTTCAGGACCAACAGGAAATCGTCCGGGTCCTCGACGAATCGGGCCTGCGCTAAGCGCCGAGCGACGCGTTAGACGGTTGCTGGCTGGGTTGGTAGGGTAACCACGAAACAGTTGCCGGCGGCGCCGACACGATAGATCACCTCACCGCCGTGGCGTCGGGCAATTTGCTGGACGAGCGAGAGACCAAGGCCCGACCCCGCGGTTCCAGCCCCCGTCCCCGTAGCGCGGTAGAAGGGTAGAAATATGCTCTCGCGTTCGGTCTCGGGAATACCATCCCCTTGATCACAAACACTGATGATCGCTTCGTTTGTTTGATTGACCACGGTTACACGAACCGGCGGTATACCGTGATGCGCCGCGTTGTCGAGTAAGTTGCGCACCATCCGCCGCAGCAAAGATGATTCGCCGTGAATGATGATGGGGACACCGCTGACCTCATAGTTTTCGTAGCGAGCCGCCTCTTCCGCCGCTAACGCGAGTAGGTCGACGTCTTCCCCATCCTCCACCCCTGCGGCAGCATCGAGGCGACTCGCCAGCAGGATTTCCTCGATTAGGCGATCGAGTTCAGCGATGTCCGCTTCAAGATGGGCTTTGCGATCGGCGTCGGCCTTTTCTCCGAGGAGTTCGACGCCCAACCGTATGCGTGCCAACGGTGTGCGCAGCTCATGCGATGCGTTCGCTAGCAGCATCTTATGCGCGCCGATGAGATCTTCGATGCGGCCGGCGGCGCGGTTAAAGCTCTCCGCCAGTTGCGCCACCTCGTCGCGGCCTTCGACTTTTACCCGCGCCGAGAGATCTCCCGCGCCGAGGAGCTCTACGCCCCCTTGTAGTCGCTCTAGCCGGCGCGTTACGCGCCGGGCCAAAGGGAATGCTGCCACGGCGACAGCCAGGGCGACGCCGCCGAGCAGAAAAACAAGACCCCACTTGGGAAAGCGAATCTCGCCGGGCAGACGGGCGACGATCCATCGTTGGTCGGGCAAGCGCATCGACCACGTGGGACGGCCGCCGCCGTGGTGCCAGCCGCCGCGATCGTCGTCATCGGCGCGTAGAGGTAATAGCGGTCCCGCCGAAGCGATGGGCTGACGCGCCTGATCATAAAGGGTCAGATCGGTACTCAGGTGCTGCGCGAGACGCTGAGGAACGATTCGTTGCTCAGGGACAGCGGCTTCAGCTGGCGCCAACGCGGCGGCAACCTATTCACCGATGAGGGCGTATCGTTGATGGGACGGTGCGTCATGGTCGACGAAACTCCACAGCATGCCCCCGACGATGACAACCAAGACAAGGGTACCGACAATGGTCAGGTAGAATTGGTAGTAGAGACGCTTCATCGCCGATCGAGCATGGCGTCAGTCCTGAGATTTCGCGAAGACGTAACCGGCGCCGCGCACGGTTATGATTCTACGCGGCGCTTTTGGGTCGTCCTCGATGGCGGCCCTGATGCGCGAAATGTGAACGTCTATGGAGCGGTCGAAGGCATCAAATGCCTGACCCTTGAGTGCGTCCATCAAAGTATCGCGCGACATCACACGACCGGGATTTTCGGCCAGTGTCAGGATCAGTGCAAATTGATGGCTGGTGAGAGACCGGTGTTCACCGTCAATGCGAATCTCATGTGCACCACGGTCGATGTCGAGGCGGCCGAAATGCAGCACATCACTGGTCGCGGCAGTCTTACCGCAGCGCAGGATCGCGGGGAGGCGCGCCAACAATTCCCGCGGTTCAAAGGTTTGGGCAGGTAATCATCGGCGCCCAATTCCAATCCAACGACCCGATCCATAGCATCGCCGCGCGCGGTCAACATGAGAATGGGAATTTCACTTTTCATGCGCACCGCCCGACAGACATCCAGGCCATCCATATCGGGCAGCATGAGGTCGAGGATCAAAACGTCAAACGACTCGCGTTCTTGTCTAGTGAGACCTTCGGACCCATTGGCTGCGCGGTCAACATGAAAACCCGCCTCGCCGAGATATTCGCTAATCATCTCGGCGAGGCGCGGATCATCTTCTATCAGGAGGACCCGGTCAGCCACGGCTCGCTTATCCCGTTCTGAGGTTAACCGCCGCTTCGCGGCTAGCGATCGTCTCGGTGCTTACGATGCTCGGCAACGCGATCCGCCAGATCTTTGCGCTGCTCGACGGTTAGCACCTCAGCTGCGTCGGCCAGGAGCTCAGACACCCGTGTACTGGCCTGTTGGATCGACCGCAATCGTGCCGCACGAAGTTGCTCGATCGCGGCACGGTCGATCGTCGCAGCGGTTAGCAAAGCCGTCGCGTCTTGACCCGCCGTTCGCATCTTTTGGCGCAACGGCAACAGATCCTTGGCGGCCGCTTTCGCAAGCACGATCAGTTTCTCCTGCTGCTCGGGGGTAGCGTCTATTTCGATCGCTAGGTGTTTGACCATGCGCTCAACACCCTCGTCGATACGTGCGGGATCATTCCACATGCCGTGGCCATGCCACCCCATTCGGCCAAAAGCATTTCCCTGTGTGAAGGCGGCGACGCCGGCGCCCACCAATAGGATTGCGAGCGTGGCAATTAGCGAAAGCCGTAAGCGTCGACGCCAGCTTGGCGGCGCGGTCGGCTTGGCGTTGGGATCAGACATGTATTGCTCCTGTGAAAGCTAGGGTTCGGTAGAACCGGTGACTTTTATTTAGGAGCGCGGCGTTGCTGGGCCATCTAGCGCAGGTAAAGAATTGCAAAGATGCGCCGACCCATCAATTGCCGGTACGCAGTCCGAACGCCGCACTCGGGCAGCCGCCAGGTCTTTTTGGCCTCGCTTCTCAAAGACCCGATGAACTAGGTGTTCCGTCGATACTGTCCGCCGACTTCGAACAGGGCATTGGTGATCTGGCCGAGCGAGCAACAGCGCACCGCATCCATCAGCACCGTAAAAACGTTTTCGCCACGCAGTGCGGCCTGCTTGAGGTGCGCGAGCATCGCGGGCGCTTGCTCGGCATGGCGCGCATGGAAATCTTGCAGGCGGGTGATTTGGGAGCGCTTCTCGTCGCCGGTCGAGCGCTGCAACTGCACGCCACCATCTGTATCAGCGCCGCCGCGCGGATTGCGGAAGGTGTTCACGCCAATGATGAGCAGGCTTCCGTCGTGTTTCTTCATCTCATAGTGCAACGATTCGTCCTGGATCTTGCCCCGCTGGTAGCCCGTTTCCATGGCGCCGAGCACGCCGCCACGCTCGTTGATGCGGTCGAATTCCGCGAGCACCGCGTCCTCTACCAAATCGGTTAAGTGTTCGATAATGAATGACCCCTGATTCGGGTTCTCACTCTTCGCCAGCCCCCACTCCTGGTTGATGATGTGTTGAATTGCCATCGCGCGCCGCACCGATTCTTCGGTCGGCGTGGTGATGGCTTCGTCGTAGGCGTTGGTATGCAGGCTGTTGGTATTGTCGTAGGTCGCAATCAGCGCCTGCAATGTGGTGCGGATGTCGTTGAACGAGTATTCCTGCGCGTGCAGCGACCGGCCTGACGTCTGACTGTGGTATTTGAGCTTTTGGCTGCGCTCATTCGCGCCATATTTATCCCGCATCGCGACCGCCCAGATTCGGCGCGCCACCCGGCCGAGCACGCTGTATTCGGGATCCATTCCGGCGGAAAAGAAGAACGAAAAATTGGCCGCAAAATCGTCAACCCGCATTCCCCGCGCGAGATAGGCTTCGACATAGGTGAAGCCGTTTGCCAACGTGAATGCCAATTGCGAAATCGGGTTCGCCCCGGCTTCGGCAATGTGGTAGCCCGATATCGAGACCGAGTAAAAATTACTAACATCGTTATCGATAAAATAGGCCTGGATGTCGCCCATTACCTTGAGGCTGAACTCGGTCGAAAACAAACAGGTGTTCTGACCCTGGTCTTCTTTGAGGATATCGGCCTGGACGGTACCGCGTAAATTTGCGTGGACATAAGTTCGAATTTTAGCTGTCTCATCACTATCCGGCGGGCGCGTATTTTCGGATTCGAACTTGGCAATTTGCTGATCGATCGCGGCATTGACGAACATCGCCAGGATCGTCGGCGCCGGGCCATTGATGGTCATCGATACTGACGTCGACGGATCGCATAGATCGAACCCGTCATAGAGTACTTTCATATCGTCCAGCGTCGCGATCGATACGCCGGAGGTCCCTACTTTGCCGTAGATGTCGGGGCGTTCATCGGGATCGGCGCCGTAGAGAGTCACTGAATCGAACGCGGTCGACAAACGTTTGGCGGTGGATTCCTTGGATAAATATTTGAAACGATCATTCGTGCGTTGAGGATCACCTTCGCCCGCAAACATACGGGTAGGATCTTCGCCCTCGCGTTTGAACGGAAAGACCCCTGACGTATAGGGAAATGCACCCGGAACATTTTCGCGCAACAACCAGTGAAGCAGCGGACCGTGATCGTCGTAGGGCGGGAGAGAGACCTTGGGGATCGTCGTACCGGATAGCGTCGTATGCGTGAGTGCCGTGCGAACTTCACGGTCGCGCACGGCGACCACGAACTCCTCGGCTTGGTAGCAAGCTCGGGTCTGTGACCAATCGTCGAGCAGCGAACGATTGTGCGGATCAAGCTCGCGTTCGCGATCGGCGATGAGACCATCGATCTCGTCGCCGCCCTTGATAAGACCGCCGTCACCAAGCATCCGCCGGCTCTCGACCAAGTGCTCCCGTTCTCGGGCAATCTGGACCTGGCGCTCGGCATGGGCGTGGTAATCGCGTACGGTCGCGGTAACTTCGCCCAGGTAGCGGCGTCGGTCCGACGGAATGATGCTGGAGCGATCGCTCGATGTGCGGGTCGCCGATCCTTCAAGCTTGCTCTGCCAATCAACGATGCCAGCGTCGACCAAAATCTCCAACAGGTATCGATAAAGGGCCGTTGTTCCATCATCATTAAACTTGGCCGCAACCGTCCCAAACACCGGCATTTCTTCAGCTGCGCGATCAAACGCCTCGCGATTGCGCAAGATCTGTTTGCGAACGTCGCGAATCGCATCGGCCGCGCCATGTCGATCGAACTTATTGATAGCGACGATGTCGGCAAAATCGAGCATATCGATTTTTTCGAGCTGGCTTGCCGCGCCAAATTCTGGAGTCATGACATAGATGGAAGCGTCGACGAGCGGGACGATGGCGGCGTCGCCCTGGCCGATGCCAGCAGTCTCGACAAACACGAGGTCAAACCCGCCCAGTTTACATGCCGCAATGATCTCGCCGAGGTTGGGCGTAATCTCGCGTTCTGACCCGCGGGTTGCCAACGAACGCATATAGATGCCCGGCGCGGTGATCGCATTCATGCGGATTCTATCGCCCAGCAGCGCCCCACCAGTACGACGTCTGGACGGATCGACCGCTAAGATCGCGATGGCGATGTCGGGCCTATCGGTCCGGAAGCGGCGAATGATTTCATCGGTGAATGACGACTTGCCGGCGCCGCCGGTTCCGGTGACTCCAACCACGGGAACACCCTCAATCGTCGCCGCACGTTCGGCGATGTCGCGCAGCATTTGAGCGGGTAGCGTATGGGCCTCGATACCGGTGATCAGCCGCGCTAACACATTGCGATCTCCGTTCACCAAGCCATCGAGGTCGATTGGAGGGTGACGCGAGAGATCGGTATCGACATGGCTTAACATGTCATCGATCACGCCTTGCAGGCCGAGACGCTGTCCGTCCTCGGGCGAATAGATTCGCGCAACGCCGTAGGCCTCGAGTTCGCTGATCTCCTCGGGAACGATGACGCCGCCGCCGCCGCCAAACACCTTTACCTCCGGCGCGCCGCGGTCGCGCAATAGATCGATCATGTACTTGAAGTACTCGACGTGCCCGCCCTGGTACGAACTCACGGCAATGGCGTGGGTATCTTCCTGAATAGCGGCGGATACGATTTCGTCGACGGAGCGGTTGTGACCGAGATGAATTACCTCGGCTCCACTGCCTTGCAACACGCGCCGGATGATATTGATCGAAGCGTCATGACCGTCATAGAGGCTTGCCGCGGTAATAAACCGCACCGGCCGTTGCTCGGCACCGCCTTGCAGACGCTCGATTTCCTGCGTTTCAATGGCTGTTTCTGCCAATCACTGCTCCTCGCGCAAACCTGCTTCGGTTGGTTGGCTATCGGAAACTAGTTTAGTCGATATTTCAGTAGGTTACTCGCTCACGGCGACGACAACCACAGGCCGACGGACAGGAGTCGAGCTACGGTATGCGATTCGACCCTATAATTTGTTTATAAACTAGCCGAAAGTGGAGTATTGAAGCGGCCCCGCTGAGGTTTTCGGGTGTCGTTGCGACGTATGGAAGCGGTTCAATGACAGGTCCTATCAGTACGCACTACCCGCCCCTCGGGGCCTACCCGAGAACGCGATTGCGCCGCAACCGACGCCATGATTGGTCGCGACGCCTGGTCGCCGAGAACGAACTCTCGGTCAACGATCTCATCTGGCCGCTCTTTGTCCACGAAGGTGAGAATCGATTGGAGCCGGTGCCATCAATGCCCGGCGTCAATCGTTTGTCGATCGATCATCTCGTTACGCTAGCGGGCGAGGCGAAGGCGGTTGGGATCCCCGTCATCGCCGTGTTTCCCGCCCTCGAGACCGATTTGCGAACTCCGGACGGAGAGGACGCGATCAATCCCGACAATTTGGTCTGCCGGGCGGTGAAAGCAATCAAAGATGCCCACCCCGAGATCGGTGTGCTCTGCGACGCTGCGCTCGACCCGTTCACGACGCATGGCCAGGATGGCCTGGTCCGTGATGGATATGTCGTTAACGACGAAACGGTTGATGTTCTGTGCCAGCAATCGCTGATTCAAGCCGAAGCCGGCTGCGACATCATAGCGCCGTCCGACATGATGGACGGGCGCGTACGAAGTATCCGCGACGCGCTCGACGCGGGTGGATTTCAGCACGTGCAGATCATGTCCTATGCAGCGAAATACGCATCGGCCTTCTTCAATCCGTTCCGCGATGCAGTGGGATCGGCGAGCATGCTTGGCCAGGGTGACAAAAAAACCTATCAGATGGACGGCGCTAATTCAGACGAAGCGCTACGAGAGGTCGCTTTCGATATAGCCGAAGGTGCGGATATGGTCATGGTGAAACCGGGGATGCCCTATCTCGACATCGTCCGACGCGTAAAAGACGCGTTTGGTGTTCCCACATTCGCCTATCAGGTGAGCGGCGAGTACGCGATGATCAAGGCGGCGGCAATGCAGGGTTGGCTTGATGAGGAGCGCATCGTCATCGAGTCGCTGCTTAGCTTCAAGCGTGCCGGGGCCGACGGCATCCTCACCTACTTCGCTGGCGACGTTGCGCGCCTGCTGTCCGGCGACTAACAGCTTTCAACATTAAGCTTAGAGTGATCCAAAGATGTGGGGCCAACACCTGATCGTCGATATGGGTGGTTGCGAGCGTGCAGCCGTGACCAGTGACGTCGCCATTCGCAATTTTTGTAGTGACCTCGTTGAAGGTATCGGCATGGTTGCCTTCGGCGAACCCATCATCACGCATTTCGCAAAGCATGACCCAAAAGCGAGCGGATATACCCTCGTCCAACTCATTGAAACATCAGCCGTGACCGCCCACTTCGCCGAGCAAGCCGGCGACATCTATCTAGACGTGTTCTCATGCAAGGAGTTTTCCACCGCCGCGGTTTTGGCGGTTTGTCGAAGACATTTCTCGCCGACGACGCTTAACCACACGAACCTAAGCCGAGCCGCCGGCCAGGACCCTCAAGTCCTATCGACCGCTGCATAGTTATTTTTTTCAGGGCCTGGAGCGTTTTCGGCCAATTCAGGTAACGTTGCGCGTACGCAAAGGTTCGGTTAGAACGCGCCGGCCGCTAAGCGCGGAAAAATCACTGAAAACAGAGGAGTATCTGGCATGGCCCTCAACCCATCCAGTGTCGAGGGTCCGCTGAACGGCGTGACCGTTATCGACCTCACCCGCGTCTTGGCCGGTCCATTTTGCACGATGGTTCTTGCCGATCTCGGGGCCCGCGTGATCAAGGTGGAGATGCCGGAAACGGGCGACGACTCGCGTCAATATGGCCCGTTCGTGAACGGAAAATCGGCTTACTACATGTCGCTGAATCGCAACAAGGAAAGTATTGCGCTGAACCTTAAGGGCGACGCCGATCGGCGCATTTTCAACGCGTTGCTGGAACAAGCGGACGTCCTCATCGAGAACTATCGCCCCGGCACAATGGCCAAGCTCGGCTACGATTGGGCCACACTCCACGCTCGTCACCCACGTCTCATCTACGCTGCGGCGTCAGGCTTTGGACAAACCGGACCCTATGCGCAACGGCCGGCCTATGATGTGATCGTCCAAGCGATGGGCGGCGTCATGAGTATGACAGGACACCCTGGGATGCCGGCGGCACGCGTGGGCACGTCGGTGGGTGATATCACCGCCGGCCTCTTCTCTTCGATCGGGATTAATGCAGCGCTTTACCATCGCGCCACTTCCGGCGAAGGCATGTTCCTCGACATAAGTATGCTCGATTGCCAGGTCGCTATTTGTGAGAACGCGATAGCTCGCTATCAGGCAACCGGTAACGTTCCCGGCCCGGCCGGAGCACGTAACCCGTCGATCACACCGTTCGAGAGTTACGCAACCAAGGATGACTTCATTGTTATTGCGGCCGGCAACGATGCGTTGTTTGTAAAATTGGCTGAGGCAATCGGGCGCTCCGATCTCGCGGCCGACCCGCGTTTCGATTCGAATACCACGCGGACCACAAACGCCGCCGTTTTGAAAGAAGAAATGGAAGCCGCGCTGGCCGCGCAGAGTCGCGACGATTGGTCTCGTATTTTTGATGAGGCCGGCATTCCTTGCGGGCCGATCAACAATATTCAAAACGTGGTTGAAGACCCGCAGGTCAATGAGCGCAACATGATCGTTGCGGCTGAAGACGCCGTTGCAGGAACGGTAAAGATGCCGGGAAATCCGATCAAGATGTCGAACTTTGAGGATCTCCGGGCACGATCACCAAGCCCTGCGTTGGACGAACATCGTTCAGCCTTGCTAAGCGAACTTGGGCTGGCATGATGCCCATCACTAATAATTATGCTGTCTCGCCAAATTCTTAGTTTTGATGTCACGACTTTGAATTTTCACACCGGGTGATTGGATCAACAATGCGGTGGGTCGTCCGAGTTCTAGCTGCGTTGGTTGTCGCTCTCATTGTTGTTGTCGGCGCCGGGTATGTATGGCTGCGCGGATCCCTGCCCAGCCTGGATGGCAAAGCAAGCGTTGCTGGCATCACAGCACCCATTGAGATCATCCGCGATCGGGCCGGCGTTCCGCACATCGTCGCGCAGTCGCGTAATGATGCGTTTTACGGGCTCGGCTATACCCACGCTCAAGACCGTCTCTGGCAAATGGAGGTCAATCGGCGCATTGGCGCGGGACGACTTTCAGAGTTCATGGGCGAAACGACGCTGCAACTCGACCGCAACATGCGTGTCCTGGGCGTCTACCATTCTGCCAAACAGAATTACGCCAACCTCGACCCCGAAACTCGCGGTGCGTTTGAGGCATACGCCAAGGGCGTAAACGCCTTTATCGCGACAAGAGATTTTGTTCGACGGCCGCTCTCGCCCGAATTCATCATCCTTGGCGTTGAACCAGAGCCGTGGACACCCGCCGACTCGTTGGTTTGGGGAAAAATGATGGCGCTCAGTTTGAGCGTGAACATGAGCGATGAGCTCCTGCGCGCTCACATGGCGCAAGTCCTCGATCCTGACCAGCTGGCTGACATTTTTCCGGGCTACCCCCACCCCGATGAACACGAACTTGGGCCACTTGCGGAAATCTATGAGTCGATTCCTTGGATTGCTGCGTGGCGTGCGTTGGCGATGAAAAGCGATGGCGACAATGGGTCCAACAACTGGGTCGTATCGGGCGCCCGGACGGCGACCGGAAAACCTATTCTGGCCAATGATCCCCACCTTGGTTTGTCGGTGCCGTCGATCTGGTACTTCGCACATCTTTCGGCACCCGGCCTCGACGCAATCGGTGCAACCCTGCCGGGTATCCCAGCGGTTCTGGTCGGTCGCAACAAGCGTATCGCCTGGGGCTTCACAAACACTTATGGCGATGTTCAGGACGTTTTTATCGAGCGCGTCGCTGGCGGCGACCGCACCCGCTATCAGAGCCCCGATGGATCGCGGCCGTTTTTGGTGCGCGAGGAAACCATCAAGGTTAAGGACAGCGATCCCGTCCGCCTCGCGGTACGTACAACCCGCCACGGCCCTGTGATCTCGGATCTGATGTCGGAAAAACGCCAGAAACAAATGGGCGATTTTATCCTAGCTCTCGCGTGGACTGCTCTCGGCGAGAAGGACACGACCGCCCGCGCGATACTGCGCATACAAAGAGCAGACAACTGGGACGAGTTTGTCGACGCATTGCGCGACTATGCCGGACCGCAGCAGAACATGGTGTATGCCGATGTCGATGGACATGTCGGCTTCTATGCGCCAGCTCTAATCCCGCTTCGAGATCCGGCCAATAAGATTCTTGGAACACTCCCAGCACCTGGTTGGGATGCAAAGTATGATTGGAAGGGCTTCCTTCCGTTCGACGAACTCCCGCATCAGATCGATCCACCAGGAGGGACGATCGCCACCGCGAACAACGCGATCGTCGATAGTCGCTACCCCTACCACATCACGTTCGACTGGGAGCACCCCTACCGAATTCGGCGCATTCACGAACTGCTGGCAGCCCGCGATAAACATTCGGTCGAGAGTTTCAGGCGCGCGCAGGGCGACAACGTATCGACGATGGCGCGCGATTTTCTGGTGGCACTTCTTAAGTCCAATCCACCCGGCGAAGGAAGTCGCCGCGCGCTTGAGTTACTAAGGGCCTGGGACGGTGATATGGATCTCAATCGTCCCGAACCCTTGATTTTTTCGCACTGGTACCGCCAGTTGGAAATTAGAATCTATGCGGACGAGCTTGGCTCTTTGTTCAGGGAATCATGGCACTACCGCCCACTGTTCGTGCAAAGGGCGCTGTCGGACCGCCAAGTCTGGTGCGATGATGTCACAACCGATGTGGCAGAGACATGCGATCAAGCGATCGCAAGTGCCCTCGAACAGACGGTCGAGGAACTGACCGAGGAGCACGGCAAGGATATGGCCAAATGGCGTTGGGGGGATGTCCACTACGCCCACATGAAGCACTTGCCCTTTACCTTCGTCCCCGTCTTGAACAAAATTTTTGACCTGCGTATCGACGCGAGCGGCGGGCCCTATACGATCAATCGCGGTGGATACAGCGTCACGAATAAGAAAGCGCCGTTTGCGGAAATCCACGGTGCTAGCTTTCGTGTTATCTACGATTTAGACGATCTCGATCGGTCGCTCTATATGCACACGACGGGACAATCGGGCAATCCGATATCTCAGTTTTTCGATAATTTTGTGCGGCCGTGGCGCGACATCGAGTACATCTCAATGACAACCTCTAAGCGCGACTATTCAGCGGGTTCGCATGGAACATTGGTGCTGACACCCGCCCCATAAGGCTAGAATGACCGTAACCTTTGCTGACGTCGAAGCTGCGGCCGAGGCGATCCGCGGCGCCGTCGTTGCGACGCCCAGTGTCGCGTCGGTTACTCTGTCGCAAATCACCGGCGCGGAAATCTATCTCAAGCTGGAGAATTTTCAATACACCGCTTCGTTCAAGGAACGGGGTGCGCTCAATAAACTGCTCAGTCTGACGGCGGAAGAGTCAAAGAACGGTGTAATCGCGGTTTCAGCCGGAAATCATGCCCAAGGCGTTGCGTTTCATGCCCGGCGTCTGGGCATTCCCGCGACCATCGTCATGCCGCGGCCAACACCATTCAGCAAGGTTCGCCAGACCGAGTTCCACGGTGCCGAGATTATTCTGGAAGGTGAAACCTTAACCGAAGCCGCTGCGGTGGCGGAGACGATCCGGCAACAAAGGCACCTCACGTTCGTCCCACCCTACGACGATGCGAAGATTATTGCCGGACAAGGCACGATCGCCATCGAGTTCCTCGAAGCAATCCCCGATCTTGACGTATTAATTGTGCCGGTCGGCGGCGGCGGCTTGATATCGGGTGTGGCGCTGGCGGCAAAATCCATCAAGCCCACGATCGAGGTCATTGGCGTCGAGTCCGAGCTCTATCCGACGTTGTACACGGCTATGGGTGGCGATCATTCCGTCAAAGGCGGGCCTACGATCGCTGAAGGCATTGGCGTCGCAGAGGTTGGCCACATTCCGCTCGAACTAATTCGGAGCCGCGTCGATGAGGTGCTCCTGGTCGCCGAAAACCAAATCGAAGCGGCGCTTAATATGTTTCTCGATATCGAGAAAATAATCGTTGAAGGTGCCGCGGCCGCTCCCTTAGCGGCAGTTCTCGCCACTCCAGAACGATTTAGGGGGCGGCGCGTTGGATTGATTGTATCGGGCGGCAATATTGATGCGCGCCTTCTCGCATCGATCATCATGCGGGGCTTGGTCCGAGACGGACGTATGAATCGTATTCGAGTAGAAATACAGGATACGCCAGGTGTACTGGCCCGTGTCGCGGGAATCGTTGGTGATGCCGGCGGCAACATTGTCGAGGTCTACCACCAGCGCCTGTTCTCGGACGTTCCGGTAAAACTCGCGGATCTCGACCTGGTTGTCGAAACCCGTGATGCCAAGCAGGCTGCGGAGGTAATGACCGAACTGGCGGATGCAGGCTTCGCTCCGCGCCGATTGAGTGACCACGCAAGCGGGGAATAAGCTCCCGAGCTTCAATCGGCCCACCGGGTTTCCGTCAGCGTTAACCATAATTCTGTAGATCAGACGGTCGCTTGCTTTTGCGCCTTTCAAACTTATTTTCTATTTGGTGTGCGTGGGATCACTGAAACATTCTCGGGGAGTCGTCAAAATCGTTGGAATCGGTACATAATGGCGGGGTTTTTTCTTTTATTTGCAAAGGCTTGACGCACCTGCGCCGCAGAGGCATTAGTCGTCGCTATTCAATCCGGAGGTAATGGACATGCTCTTCATCATTGGCTTCGTGATCGTGTTTGGATCGGTTCTCAGCGGCTATCTGCCACATGGTGATATTGCGGTCCTCATCCAACCATTTGAGGTTTTGATTATTGTTGGCGGCGCGATTGGCGCTTTTATCATCTCCAATCCGAAGCCGGTCCTTAGCGCGACGGCCAAAGCTTCGGACGGATCATGAAAGGCTCCCCGTATAAAAAAGAAGCCTATGTGGAACTCCTGACCTTGCAATACTCAATTTTCCGGCTTGCCAAGTCGAAAGGCATGCTCGCGCTCGAGGCACACGTTGAAGATCCTCATGAGAGTTCGCTATTTCAAGAATTCCCCAACTTCCTGGCCAACCATCATGCCGTCGACTTTCTCTGCGACTACCTGCGGCTGATGACGATGGGAACCGAAAATCCACATGAATTCGAAGCGCTCATCGACGAAGATATCGCGACCCATCACCACGAGAGCGAAGCCCCAGCTTCCGCGATCCAAGCGATGGCAGATGGTCTGCCTGCCTTTGGCATCGTCGCCGCAGTCCTCGGCATTGTGGTCACCATGAGCAGCATCTCCGAACCACCTGAAGTTCTCGGCGGATTGATCGGCGCCGCTCTGGTTGGAACCTTTCTCGGTATTCTACTTGCTTACGGCTTGGTCGGGCCGATTGCCAGCAGTCTCAAGGCCTATTCAGAGGCGGAGTCGAAGTACTTCAATTGCATCAAGGCAGGTCTGATGGCACATCTGCAGGGTTACGCGCCGGCTGTTGCGGCCGAGTTTGCCCGTAAAACCCTATATTCATACGAGCGGCCGACCTTCATAGAGTTGGAAGAAGCCGTGACCAACGCACAATTGGCCTAGTGGTACTTGGGCTTACCGGTCTCGGAGTTGATCGTTGAGAAATCCCCATGAGTAATCCTATTGGTCGTAACGCCGGCACGATTGTTGTCAAGAAGATTGTCAAAGGCGACCATGGCCATCACGGCGGCGCATGGAAGGTTACATATGCTGATTTCGTAACCGCCATGTTGGCGTTCTTTCTATTGCTGTGGCTGCTCAACGCAACCACTGACGAACAAAAGCGCGGTATCTCAGAATACTTCACCCCCGCGTCGGTTAGCCTTTCGACAGGAGGTGCCGGCGGCATGCTGGGGGGACAAGCGCTCGCACCCGGCGCCAGCGTATCTGCAACATCATCGGCACCGGTGATCGTTGAGATCGCCGCTCCGCCGCCGCCGGTGATAACCGAAACGGTTGAGAAAGATCCAGACGAAGACGCATTAGAGAAATTCAAGGCCGAGCAGGAGCAGTCAGCTTTCGAAGACGCTCAAAACGAACTGCAGATAGCCCTGCAGAACGACCCTGAAATGGCCGGCCTGCAGGACAATTTGGTCGTGGATATGACGCCGGAGCGCATGCGCATACAGATCGTCGACAAGGAAGGGGGCGGTATGTTTTCTAGTGGCAGTGCAACCCTCCAGCCGCGCACGCGCAAACTGTTCGAAAAAGTCGCGCAAGCAATCGGGCGACTGCCGAACAGATTGTCAATTTCTGGACATACCGACTCTTCGCCTTTGAATAAACCAAACTACTCTAACTGGGAATTGTCGAGCGACCGGGCCAACGCCAGCCGACGCGCGCTCGCGGCAGCCGGCCTGGAGGCGGATCGCTTCGCGCGAGTTGCTGGCAAAGCCGACATCGAACCTATCGATTTGGAGGATCCTTTCAAACCCGAAAACCGCCGCATTAGCATCGTTCTTTTACGACAAGCGCCTGTGCTACCGCCGGAACTCCAAAAGAAGAAAAAGTGAAGGCGGCCGGGCTGTCATGTTAGCTGAAGCAGTCACTGCGACGCCGGATCTCACAACGCGGGGTGCGTATCCGCATTGGCGAACCGATGTTATTCGATTCGCCGATCTCGATCCGCTCGGCCATGTCAACAACGTTGCCTACCTCACTTATATCGAGAGCGGCCGTGTCATGTTTTTCAGCGATCTGGGTGCGGCGGTTGCTAGCCCCGAATTCGCGTGGATGACGGTGCGCCTTGAAATCAGCTACCTTCAACAATTATCGCTGCCGGGAACGGTCGAGGTCGGAACCGGTGTTTTGGACATTGGCCGCAGCTCCGTGCGGCTCTCGCACGCCATTTTCTCGAGCGATGCCTGTGCTGCGCAGGGCGAGTGCGTCATGGTCCTGGTCGATCGTTTGGACAATCGTGCAACACCAATACCTGCGGAAATGCGCACGGCGCTCACCGCTATGAGTTGCAAGAAATGACCCAGCGCCTGGTCCGGCTTGATCGAGCTTCGTCCTACCAACGTTCAAACAATGCGCTAGGGTAGAAACGATCACTATGACATCGAGTCTGAAACTACCGCTCAAACGGTTCTACCGCACACGGGAAGCACCGTGTCCATATCTAGCTGGGCAACTTGAGCGCAAAGTGTTCACAGAACTCGATTGCGACGAGCGCGATCCGGTCCACATGCATGAAGCGCTCACCGCTGCTGGATTTCGTCGTAGCCACGGCATCGCCTATAAGCCGGTTTGTGAAAATTGTTCGGCGTGTATTCCGGTCCGGGTACGGGTAGCAGAGTTCGCACCGACTAGGTCGATGCGGCGTGTAATCATGCAAAACCGTCATTTGATCGCCGACGAGAGGCCGGCGTTCGCCTCGAACGAGCAGTACGACGTGTTCACTAAATATGTCTTGTCGCGGCACGGCGACGGCGGCATGGCGGAAATGGACCACGCCGACTACGTGGCAATGATCGAAGAGACACCTATCGATACATCGATCGTTGAGTACCGCGATAGCAGGGGAATACTCCAGGCGGCAGCATTAACCGACTACCTGCAAGACGGCTTATCGATGGTCTACAGTTTTTTCGATCCCGCGTGCGCGCGACAAAGCCTGGGAACATTTATGATCTTGTGGCACATCGCGACAGCCATCGAGCGCGGCCTCGACTACCTCTATTTGGGGTATTGGATCAAGGACAGCCAGAAGATGTCTTATAAGACGCGCTTCAAGCCGGTCGAGGGGCTGGTTACGAACGATTGGGCTCCGCTAGATTTGGATGCCTAATATCTGACCGCCGGTTCGCCGCTTCCCTTCCATTGCCAAGCAAAACAACATGCCTGTACTTTTGTGACAAGGTCCGGGCGCTCTGGACTTTCGCTCAACTAAAGTCAGTTCATAAAATTTGGAGGGAATCATGGATCGTCGCAAGTTTCTCAGCGGTTCGGCAGCAGCGGGTGCTGTAGCCGTCAGAATGGGCAATTCACAATCCCCCGTGCGCGCTTTCGGCTAACTAAGCTCCATACTCTATCGGACAGCGAACGAAGGCCATCCGGTTGTCAGGCGAATCGGTTAGACTTAGGAAAGCCGCGTGGCGCTAGTCGTCCGGCTTGGCCGCGCTTGCCCGCCCACGCAGCGAGATCAGTCTGGGTACGGGTGCGGCCACCGGATTGCCAACTCAATCCACCAGCTTTCAAAAAGGCGCGGACGTCGCTGAGTTCGCCATCTTTATAGCGCTGTAAAAGCACACCGCGACCGCGGTTCATTTCGGGTAACTCGTCGAGTTCGAAAACGACCATTTTGCGGTTAGTACCAACGACCGCGATCGAATCCCCATCGGCGCTAACACAGACCCGCGCCTCCACATCTCCGCGCACGTTGAGAACTTGTTTACCGCTCCGGGTCTGCGCGATGACTGTGTCCTCCGGCACGACGAAGCCACGTCCGTCGCTGGCGGCAACCAGAAGTTTGCGATCGGGCTGATGAACGAGCATTCGGACGATATCTTCATCGTTGCCGAGATCGATCACCAGCCGTATCGGCTCACCATGGCCGCGCCCGCCGGGAATTTTGTCACAAGCCAGGGTGTAGAACCGACCGTTGGTCGCGAACAACATAAGTTTATCGGTCGTTTGCGCATGCACCATAAAACGCGCTCGGTCACCTTCCTTGAATTTGAGGTCGGCGTCATCTCCGAGATGCCCCTTTAGCGCCCGAATCCACCCCTTGTCAGAACACACGATCGTAACCGGTTCGCGCTCGACCAGGGTCTCCAGAGCCACGGCTTGGAATTCCGGTGCATCATCGAACCGAGACCGCCGCGCACCAAGCCGAGGATCGGTCGCGAATGTTTTTCGGATGTCCTTGAATTCCGCGGCGATCACCGATGTGCGTCGCTTGGGGTCTTTGAGGAGACGTATGAGTTCTTTACGCTCTTCACTGAGCCTTACGCGCTCTTCCCGAATCTCCACCTCTTCGAGGCGCCGCAATGCCCGCAATCGCATGTTCAGGATAGCTTCCGCCTGCACCTCGGATAGCTTGAAACGCTTCTGCAGGATCGGCTTGGGCTCGTCCTTTCCGCGAATAATGCGGATAATTTCGTCGAGATTGAGGTAGGCGATCAAATAGCCCGCCAGAACCTCCAGGCGATGCTCGATTTGATCAAGCCGGTATTGGGTTCGCCGGATCAAGACGACCAAACGATGATCGATAAACGCCTGCAGCGCGTCGCGCAAGTTCATCACCCGCGGCATCCGCTCAGCGTCGAGGACGTTCATGTTGAGGCCGAATCGCGTCTCAAGCTCGGTGGCACGAAACAAACTTTCCATCAGCGTTTCCGGCACGATGGAACGGCTACGCGGCTCCAATATTAGACGGATATCCTCCGCCGATTCGTCGCGCACATCAGCAAGGGCGATGAGCTTTCGATCCCCGATCAGTTCTGCGATACGCTCCACGAGCCTGGATTTTGATACATGGTAGGGAATTTCGCTAACCACGATCTGATATTGCCCGTGACTCAGTTTTTCAACTTCCCAAGTCGCTCGAACCCGAAAGCCGCCGCGTCCCGTGGCGTAAGCCTCAATGATGTTGTCGCGTGGCTCAACGATAACGCCCCCGGTCGGGAAATCCGGACCAGGGATGAATTCCACCAGTTTTGCAATTGTCGCGCGGGGAAACTTTAGCAAGTGAAGCAGCGCATCGCAGATCTCACCAACATTGTGCGGCGGGATACTGGTCGCCATGCCGACCGCGATTCCCGACGACCCGTTGGCGAGCAAGTTCGGAAACCGAGCCGGTAGGACGACGGGTTCCTCGTCCTCGCCGTCGTAATTTTCTCGGAAATCGACCGCGTTTTCGTCAATGCCGTCGAGCAATGCTTCGGCGACGATCGTCATTCGCGCTTCGGTGTAGCGCATTGCAGCGGCATTATCGCCGTCGATATTGCCGAAATTACCTTGGCCGTCGACCAGTGGATAACGAACTGCAAAATCCTGCGCTAGCCGAACCAGCGCGTCGTAAACCGATTGATCGCCGTGTGGATGGTATTTGCCGATAACGTCGCCAATAACCCGTGCACATTTCTTGAACCCTGATTTTGGGTCAAGCTTGAGCTGGCGCATCGCAAACAGAATACGCCGATGGACAGGCTTCAGCCCATCGCGCACATCCGGCAGCGAACGCGACGTAATTGTCGAGAGCGCGTAGGCGACATAACGCTCCGACAACGCTTTCGAAAGCGCTGCGGGTCGAATCCCCTGGATGTTAGTGGCATCACTCATGTTGGCCTGATACTACTAGATTTGGTGGTTTCCCGTTGAAATATATCTAGAAGTCGTAGTCTCGCCGCCGGGACGCGATTATTGGACGGTAACAAAACATGATGTTCCAGAAAATAGCCGGTCAGCGTTAGTCCGTCCGAGATATCGGCGGCCGAGGCAGGCTCGCCCGCACTTGCAGCATTCGTGAGGAAAGCCGGCAAAGGCAATAGCCGGCTGCGGTAGTCGCCGGCAGCATCGCGCGAAACCGCCCGTCCGCTGCGGGGTGACACATAAGCGAGGTCTTCAATGCGATCGGTCAGCGCGCAACGCGTCAGGTCCAAGCCAAATCCCAACTCACGCAACAAGCCAATTTCCCAAGCGACGTACGCCTCTGGCCAATGTGCGGATCCGACAATCTTGTCGAGAAGATCATCGAGGGCAGCGTAAGCCTCAGGCTGAGGTTCGCGTTCGGGTAGAGATCGCTCGAGCACAGCCGTGGCCGCGGAAATCCCGGCTAGGCGATGTTTGTCGGACAATACCGTCGCCGTTCGCGCGTAAGCGAGTTCGCAACTGAAGTTTCCAAGATGCTCGGGTAGGCGCGCGCGCCAGGAGACGCGAAGACGATTGCCTACCTGCAGTGCGCCGCGGTGGCGGCGCCCAGAACCGCCGCGAACCAATCCGGCATGACGTCCATGGTGTTCGGTGAGCAGTGTTGCAATAACCGATGACTCGCCATGCTTTCGCACAGCGAGAACGATACCAAGATCAGCCCAATCCATGCACTATTCGGAGAAATCCAAGCCCATTTCGCGGTAGCGTTCAGGGTCTTCCGCCCATTTCTTGCGCACCTTTACGAACAGAAACAGATGGACTCGCTGCTCTAACGCCGTTTCTAGCTCGAGGCGCGCCTGCTCGCCTATTTTCTTGATCTGACGTCCCCCTTTTCCGAGGACGATGGGTTTCTGGCTGTCGCGCTGAACGTAAACAACCTGATCAATACGAACACTGCCATCCTTTTGTTCGGTCCAGGTTTCAGTCTCTACGGTCGCCGCGTAAGGAAGTTCGTGATGAAGTTCCATAAAGATCTTCTCTCTGGTTATCTCAGCTGCGAGAAGACGCATCGGAACATCTGCGATCTGGTCTTCGGGATAAAGCCATGGCCCAACGGGCACAGTATCGGCAACGAACGCAGCGAGATCGTCAACACCATCTCCGGTTAGTGCGGAAATCATAAAAGTCTCGGAATAAATTCCCTCACGATTAAGCGCCTCAGCATTGCCCAGCAACGTTTGCGGTTTTACGAGATCGACTTTGTTGAGCGCTAACTGTGCTTGTCGCCCAGCGTCACGCAAGCCATCAATGATGCGTCGGCTGTCGTCATCGATGGTGCCTGGCGACATCGCGGCGGCGTCCACTATGTGAACCACCAGATCAGCGTTGTGCGCTCCAGCCCAAGCCGCCGCAACCATTGCTCGGTCGAGTTGGCGGCGGGGAACGAAGATACCCGGAGTGTCAACAAATATGAGTTGCGAGTCGCCGCGGATGGCAATCCCGATTATTCGGGTACGTGTCGTCTGCACCTTCGGTGTAACAATCGATATCTTGCTACCCACAAGGTAGTTAATAAGCGTCGATTTGCCTGCGTTCGGCGCGCCAACCAACGCAATATCCCCCAGAACCTTTACCTCCAAGAAAATCCGTAGCCCATTGCCTTCGAGGCCTACTTCCGCATACATCGGCTCTTGGTTCGAAGGCGTCGTAAAACGGTGATTTCCTCGGCCGGGTTCACCACCTCGTGCAACCGTCACTTTCATATTCGGCGAAACAAGATCTGCGAGCATTTCTGGCTCTGAAACATCCTCACCCTCTTCAGTCTCGCGCCAAACCACGGTGCCCAGGGGTACTTCGATCGTCCGATCTTTTCCCTTCCTGCCCGTTTTGTCTTGGCCTAAACCTGCTTTTCCATCCTCAGCGATAAAACGGTCAATTCGGTGCATATGTCCCAGCGTGCTGATCCCCTTTCGAGCAATCACATGTACGCTTCCACCCCATCCACCGTCTCCACCATCCGGTCCACCCTTAGGTCGAAACTTTTCGTGAATAAAGGCAATAGCGCCGTTCCCGCCTTTTCCCGCTTGTACTAGTAGATGTTTGGTATCTATCAATTCCCTATT
>Ga0114999_10002387_pt1 | contig 24778 bp, 24 predicted proteins | sample ArcticOcean_MG_C_3_FD_89820 | JGI IMG/M metagenome (GOLD analysis project Ga0114999, IMG submission 89820) | Marine microbial communities from western Arctic Ocean - ArcticOcean_MG_CB8_126 | ecosystem: Environmental > Aquatic > Marine > Oceanic | place: Arctic Ocean: Canada Basin | collected...
AAAGCTAAAGCTAAAGCTAAAGCCAAGAGCGCAAAGAGCGCGGATAAACCCGCTAAATCGGCCGCCAAAACAGCAAAAGACGACTAACCAACGCTCTGAAGGAGAACGCGGAAATGGCCGATATTATTGAAACATATGCAAATACGCTTGTTCCCATGGTCGTCGAGCAGACGAACCGGGGCGAGCGCTCCTACGATATTTTTTCGCGACTCCTGAAAGAGCGAATTATTTTTCTGACTGGAGCAGTTCAGGATGAAGTGGCGAGCCTGATTACGGCGCAGCTGCTGTTTCTAGAATCGGAAAACCCGAATAAGGACATTTCGATTTACATTAATTCGCCAGGCGGGTTGGTGACCTCCGGTTTGGCGATTTATGACACCATGCAGTATATCCGCCCCGCCGTGGCAACGCTTTGCCTTGGCCAGGCGGCATCCATGGGCTCCCTGCTGCTGGCCGCCGGTACCAAAGGGCAGCGTTTTGCCCTGCCGAATTCACGAATTATGCTGCATCAGCCCTCCGGCGGATTTCAAGGCCAGGCGACCGACATCGAAATTCATGCCAAGGAAATTCTTACATTACGTAAAAGGCTGAATGAAATTTACGTTAAGCACACCGGGCAAGGTATTAAAATAATTGAAAAAAACCTCGAAAGAGATAACTTCATGTCGCCTGAAGCTGCGAAGGAATTTGGTTTGGTGGACGATGTCGTTGTTCATCGCCTAGTAGACGACGATGATGATTCTTCGTCTTCATCGAGCTAGCTTTAACCGTTTTTTATAGACGTAGGCTTAAACTAGCATTTGAGATCGAGAAGAGTGGGACCGTATTAGAATTGGCTAGACAAGTGGCGCCACCGAGTGCGACCCTCTTTTCGTATAAATGGCTGTGACCGGGAGTCGCGGATGCGACAAACGGTGATGGTTGAGGTGAAAAGTGACGACGCCCTGCGGGGCGAAATGTGACTGGAGTGGCATGAACAAATCCAGCGGCAACGATTCGAAGAACACGCTTTATTGCTCGTTCTGTGGCAAGAGCCAGCATGAAGTGCGAAAACTCATTGCCGGGCCGACGGTATTTATTTGTGATGAATGCGTCGAGCTGTGCATGGATATTATCCGCGAGGAGCACAAGAGCTCGCGTGTCAAAAGCCGGGAGGGCGTACCGGCGCCGGCTGAGATATGCGATGTTTTGCGCGATTATGTGATTGGCCAGGAGCATGCCAAGCGCGTGCTTTCCGTGGCGGTGCATAATCACTACAAGCGACTCGCGCATGATGGAAACAGCAATGATGTTGAGCTGGCGAAATCAAATATCCTGCTGATCGGCCCGACGGGTTGCGGCAAGACGCTGCTCGCGCAAACATTGGCGCGTATTCTGGACGTGCCGTTCACCATGGCCGATGCCACCACGCTGACCGAGGCCGGTTATGTGGGTGAAGATGTCGAAAATATCATTCTGAAGCTGCTGCAGTCGGCGGATTATAATGTTGAGCGTGCGCAGCGCGGCATCGTCTATCTGGATGAGGTCGATAAGATTGCGCGCAAATCCGACAATCCATCGATCACCCGCGATGTTTCCGGTGAGGGCGTTCAGCAGGCATTGTTGAAGATCATGGAGGGCACCGTTGCCTCCGTGCCGCCGCAGGGCGGGCGCAAACATCCGCAGCAGGAATTCCTGCAGGTGGATACAACGAACATCTTGTTTATTTGTGGCGGTGCATTTGCCGGTTTGGAAAAAATCATCGCTGAGCGCGGACGCGGTACGTCAATTGGTTTTGGCGCCGATGTGCGGTCGCCCGATGAGCGCAAGACTGGTGAGATCCTGCGCGAGATTGAACCCGAGGATTTGCTCAAATTCGGATTGATTCCGGAATTTGTCGGTCGTTTGCCGGTGATTGCGACGCTTGAGGACTTGGATGAAACGGCCCTGGTCGAAATTTTGACAGCGCCGAAGAATGCCTTGGTCAAGCAGTATCAAAAGCTGTTCGATATGGAAGAGGTTGAATTGACCTTTTCCGAGGACGCGTTGAGCGCGATTGCCCGGAAAGCCGTGGCACGTCGGACCGGCGCGCGTGGCCTACGTTCCATATTGGAAGGTATTTTGCTCGATTCCATGTTTGATCTGCCCGGCTACGACGCTGTCGAAGAGGTGGTGATCAACCGTGAAGTCGTCGATGGCGGAGCATCGCCGCTACTGATCTATTCAGATCGTGGCGAGGATGCCAGCTCCTCCGCTTCTTAAGGAAGAGCGTTTTGGCGGAATATTTTTAGGCTTGATCGTGTCGTGCAGAACACCCACTTAACCTTGATGCACTTCACTATGATGCACTTCACTATGATGCGCCATCTCCGTTGTGTATCGCATGCAACCAGTTGAGAAGAGAATATGATGCAGGAAGCACCAGAACTTCAGAGCTACCCGGTTTTACCGCTGCGGGACATCGTTGTCTTTCCGCACATGATCGTGCCGCTGTTTGTCGGCCGCGAGAAATCCGTGCGGGCGCTTGAAGATGTGATGAAAGACGACAAGCAAATATTGCTGGTCGCGCAAAAAAATGCTTCCCAGGATGATCCGACAACCGATGATATTCACCGCGTCGGCACCATCGGCACGGTTTTGCAATTGCTGAAGTTGCCCGATGGCACGGTCAAGGTTCTGGTCGAGGGCGGCGGTCGTGCACGAGTTGTCGAGTTTGTCGACAATGAGGATTTCTTCCAGGCGCGCGCCGAGCAAATTACCCCTGATGATGGCGACCCGCAGGAAGTTGAGGCAATGTCGCGTTCCGTGCTGGCCCAGTTTGAGCAATATGTGAAGCTCAACAAGAAAGTCCCGCCGGAGGTTCTGGTCTCGGTCAATCAAATCGATGATCCGGCGAAGCTCGCCGACACCATCGCATCCCACCTTTCGATCAAGCTTGAGGAAAAGCAGGAGCTGCTTGAGGTCGTGTCTTTGACCGAGCGGATGGAGCGGGTGTGCAGCCTGATGGAAGGCGAGATTGGCGTTCTACAGGTCGAGAAAAAAATTCGCAGCCGGGTTAAACGGCAGATGGAGAAAACCCAGCGCGAATATTATCTCAATGAGCAGATGAAGGCGATCCAGAGGGAGCTCGGTGAGGGCGAGGATGGCCGTGATGAAGCTCAGGAATATGAAGAGCGCATCAAAAATACCAAATTGAGCAAAGAGGCGCGCGAAAAGGCGGACGCCGAGGTTAAGAAATTGCGCACCATGAGCCCGATGTCGGCGGAAGCGACGGTCGTGCGCAACTATCTCGATTGGATGCTTAATATTCCGTGGAAGAAACGGACCCGCATCAACAAGGATGTGAACCACGCCGAAGAAATTCTCAATGAAGATCATTACGGCCTGAAGCTGGTTAAGGAACGCATCCTCGAATATCTCGCGGTGCAACAGCGGACGCGTAAGCTACGTGGCCCGATTCTTTGCCTCGTTGGCCCGCCCGGTGTCGGCAAAACGTCTCTCGGTAAATCAGTGGCGCGGGCGACCGGGCGTAATTTCGTGCGCTTCTCCCTCGGTGGCATGCGCGACGAAGCCGAAATTCGCGGCCATCGCCGCACCTATATCGGCTCAATGCCGGGTAAAATTATTCAGTCGATGAAAAAGGCGAAATCATCGAACCCGCTTTTCCTGTTGGACGAAGTGGACAAGATGGGCGCCGATTTTCGCGGCGATCCTTCCTCGGCGCTGTTGGAAGTGTTGGACCCGGAGCAAAATTCGACCTTCAACGATCATTATCTTGAAGTTGATTATGATCTTTCGGACGTGATGTTCATCACCACGGCCAATACGCTGCGCATGGCGTCGCCCTTGCTCGATCGCATGGAGATCATCCGCATCTCGGGTTACACCGAAGATGAGAAGGTGCAGATCGCCCGGCGCCATTTGATTGCCAAGCAGATACGCGAGCATGCCTTGAAAGAGGATGAGTGGTCGATCTCCAACGATGCGTTGCTCGATCTCATTCGCTATTACACGCGCGAAGCCGGTGTGCGTAATCTGGAGCGGGAAATCGCTCGCCTGACGCGTAAAGCGACGCACGAGATTGTCTCCAAAGGCGCCAAGAAGGTGAGTGTCACCAAACGCAATCTGGAAAAATATTCCGGCGTGAAAAAATACCGTTACGGTGAGGCCGAGTTGGAAGATATGGTCGGCGTGACGACGGGCTTGGCCTGGACCGAGGTGGGCGGCGAGCTGCTGACCATTGAAGCCGTGCTGCTGCCGGGTAAAGGCAAGGTAACCGCCACCGGTAAACTCGGCGATGTCATGCGCGAATCCGTACAGGCGGCTGAGAGCTATGTAAAATCACGTGCCGCTGAATTCGGCGTCAAGCCGACACTGTTCGCAAAACGCGACATCCATGTTCACGTGCCCGAAGGCGCGACTCCGAAGGACGGTCCGTCCGCCGGTGTTGCCATGGCGACGACGATTATTTCAGTGCTGACGGGAATTCCGGTTAGCAAAAGCACTGCCATGACCGGAGAAATTACCCTACGCGGGCGGGTGCTGCCGATTGGCGGGCTTAAGGAGAAACTCCTTGCGGCTTTGCGCGGCGGTATCAAGACCGTGCTGATTCCAGGTGAAAACGAAAAAGACCTGGTGGAAATTCCGGATAATGTGAAAAAGAACCTGACCATCATCCCCGTCGAAACCGTGGATGATGTGCTCAAGCATGCCCTGACCAAACCGATTGTGGCGATTGAGTGGGACGAATCGGAGCAGGATGAAAAATCCGTTTCTAGTTCTTCAGGGGATGAGGGCGATTCGGACGGGGTCGTTACCCACTAAGTCACATCGTTTGGCCAAGAGGCCGTCTTTATTGGCGGGAAACCGCCTTGGTTGTCGAAAATCGGGTGCATTTCGGGCGAGTCGCGCAAGCGACTCGGTAAAGCGTCGGGTTTTTCCTGTGGGTCGGGATACCATTACCCATATTTCTTCGCTCATCGCCCTGTAAAGCCCGGATTCTTTGGCCTTTAGGACGTTCTGGCGTTGACCTTTTTGATTTTTCCACCCTACACTCAATGGTGTTGAATTTGTATTCGAGAGAATAATACGTTGCACAATTTATCCATGACTAAACAAGGGGGGGCTGCGAGTGAACAAGAATGATCTGATTAAGTCTGTTGCTGGTGCGACGGATTTATCGAGCGCCGACGCCGCGCGCGCGGTGGACGGGGTTTTCGACTCAATCACCAATTCGCTGAAAGACGGAGAAGAAGTACGTTTGGTAGGATTCGGTTCCTTCAGCGTCGTCCAAAGAAAAGCGACAACAGGACGTAACCCACGGACGGGTGAAGCCATCGATATTCCGGCGTCAAATCAGCCGAAATTCAAGGCTGGTAAAGCGCTAAAAGAATCCGTCAACTAAGCGTCGGATCAAATAGCTAAGTGACGCCGGCCGCAATTGTGGCCGGCGTCTTCTATTTGGGCGATGTTCTTTATTTGCCGATATTCGGTATTTGGGCAGGAAACGTGGCTAAATCCAGTCAATTCCCGGCCCAACACTTGAATTGGCAAGAATCGAAAGGTCGGCTAAGGTCGATTTACATTTGCCAGCATATTGACCACGGAGGGCGATTAGCTCAGCTGGGAGAGCGTCTCGTTTACACCGAGAATGTCGGCGGTTCGAGCCCGTCATCGCCCACCATGGTTAACCTAAATACAGAGCAATAATTGCCATTTGCCTTGACCCGGCTGGCGCTCTGCATTAAAAAAAAACGCCCCGTACGGCGCTGATTTTTTTACGGCTTTTTGTAATTCGGGGGGTGTAGCTCAGTTTGGTTAGAGCGCCGGCCTGTCACGCCGGAGGTCGCGGGTTCAAGTCCCGTCACTCCCGCCATTACATAGTCGTTTGAGATCGACCGTTAGCGGGGTATGTGCCGCACCTGAGGCTGCCTCAATGGGGCCGAAGGAATGGCGAATAAGTTAGATGGTGATACGGCTCGTATGATCGCGTCTCAGTCATTTTTGCTGGAATATCTGCCGATCCTGATTTTCTTGGGGATTGCTGCAGTCATTTCCGTTGGTGCCATCGCCGCTTCCTATATTGCGGCGCCGCAGAATCCGGACCCCAATAAAGTATCTGCCTATGAGTGCGGCTTTGACGCATTTGACGATGCGCGCGGGCGTTTCGATGTGCGCTTCTATCTGGTTGCCATCCTGTTCATTATTTTCGATTTGGAAGTTGCGTTTCTCTTCCCCTGGGCGATTTCGTTCTCAGGCATCGGCCTTTATGGCTTTTGGTCGATGATGGTCTTCCTCGGCATTTTGACCATCGGCTTTATCTATGAGTGGAAAAAAGGGGCCCTGGAATGGGATTAGGCAGCGACAATATGGCGAATGCGCAAGGCCAGCCCATTCCTCCTGGTGAAGCGCAGAATGAAGCGCTGAAGCTGGTCACGGATGAACTCGGCGATAAGGGCTTTGTGATTGCCAAGCTCGACCGCCTGGTAAATTGGGCGCGCACCGGCTCATTGTGGCCGATGAGCTTTGGCCTCGCTTGTTGCGGCGTCGAATTCATGCAGGTCATTGCGGCGCGCTACGATATTGACCGTTTGGGTATGATCCCGCGCGCCAGCCCGCGCCAGTCCGATGTGATGATCGTCGCCGGCACACTGTGCAACAAAATGGCGCCGGCCTTCCGCAAGGTCTATGACCAGATGCCAGAGCCGCGCTACGTTATCTCCATGGGCAGCTGTGCCAATGGTGGTGGCTATTATCATTATTCCTATTCCGTCGTGCGCGGCTGTGATCGTATCGTGCCGGTAGATGTTTATGTGCCGGGCTGCCCGCCGACAGCCGAGGCGCTGCTCTACGGCATTATGCAGCTGCAACGTAAGATTCGCCGCACCGGTACGATCGCGCGTTAGAGCCGGTAAAAAAGAAAAAGACCATGGATCAACGGGCGCTGACAGAACTCGCGAGCCACCTTGATGCAACTCTTGGCGATTATCTCCAATCGTGCGAGACGTGCCGCGGCGAACTGACACTTGAAGTCCGCGCTGAGGCGATTGAGCGGGTTCTTAAATTCCTGCGCGATGACATCGCCTGTCACTTTGAGATGCTGGTCGATGTCTGTGGCGTCGATTATCCGGATCGGGACCCACGGTTTGATGTGGTCTACCATCTGCTCAGCATCAGCAATAATCTGCGCGTCCGCGTGAAAGTTGGAATAGACGAGGAGGGCACAGTGCCTTCCGTTGCCGCAATTTACAGCACGGCCGGTTGGTTCGAGCGTGAAGTGTGGGATTTGTTGGGCATCTATTTTTCCGACCACCCGGACCTTCGCCGCTTGCTCACCGATTATGGTTTCGAGGGCCATCCGCTGCGCAAGGATTTCCCGCTCACCGGTTATGTTGAGCTGCGCTATGACGATGAACAAAAACGCGTTGTTTATGAGCCGGTCAAGCTGACCCAGGATTTTCGCAGCTTCGATTTCATGAGCCCGTGGGAAGGCGCGCAATATATATTGCCGGGCGACGAGAAAGCCGAAGACGCCGGCGCCGAAGGCAAGAAACCATGAGCGAAAATCGTATTAAAAATATGACGCTCAATTTCGGTCCGCAGCATCCTGCGGCGCATGGCGTGTTGCGCCTGGTGCTGGAGATGGACGGCGAAGTGGTCGAGCGCATTGATCCGCATATTGGTCTTCTGCACCGTGGCACCGAGAAGCTGATCGAGCACAAAACCTATTTGCAGTCGGTGCCTTATTTTGACCGACTAGACTATGTTGCGCCGATGAATCAGGAGCATGCATTTGCTCTGGCGGTGGAGAATTTGCTTGAAGTTGAAGTGCCGCTCCGGGCGCAATATATTCGTGTGCTGTACAGCGAGATCGGCCGCATCACCAATCACCTACTGAATATCTCGACGATGATTCTCGACGTCGGCGCCTTCACGCCATTCTTCTGGGCCTTCGAAGAGCGTGAAGTTTTGATGGAGTTCTATGAGCGCGCATCGGGCGCCAGAATGCATGCGGCCTATTTCCGCCCGGGCGGCGTGGCGAGGGATTTGCCGCCGGACCTATTGCGCGATATCGGTGAGTGGAACACGAGGTTCCCCAAAGTCATCGATGATATCGAAACTCTGATCACGGAAAACCGTATTTTCAAACAACGTACCGTCGATATTGGCCCGGTCACACCGGCTGAGGCGCTCGACTGGGGCTTTACCGGACCGATGCTGCGGGCGTCCGGCGTTACCTGGGATTTGCGCCGTAACCGGCCCTATGAAGTTTATGATGAGCTTGAATTTTCTATCCCGGTGGGCACGATCGGCGATTGCTATGAGCGTTATCTGGTGCGCATGGAAGAGATGCGTGAATCCGTAAAGATCATTACGCAATGTTTGGCGCAAATGCCGGAAGGCCCAATCAAATGCGCCGACAATAAAGTCAGCCCGCCGACGCGCAGCCAAATGAAGTCATCGATGGAAGCGCTTATCCATCATTTCAAACTCTATACCGAGGGCTACCACGTGCCGGCGGGCGAAACCTATGCCGCCGTCGAGGCACCGAAAGGCGAGTTCGGCGTTTATCTTGTGTCGGATGGCAGCAATAAGCCTTACCGCTGTAAGATCCGCGCACCCGGATTTGCCCATTTACAGGCGCTGGAGTATGTCAGTCGGGGATATATGCTGGCTGATGCCGTGGCCAACCTCGCGAGTATGGATATCGTTTTCGGGGAGATTGACCGTTGAGCGCTGCGAGCCAAAAATTTGAATTCTCGCCCGAGAATATGAAACGGGTGGACGCCTTTAAGGCGAAATATCCGGAAGGCCGACAGGCCAGCGCGGTGTTGCCCTTGCTCGATCTGGCGCAACGCCAGAATGGCGGCTGGGTGTCACCGGAAGCCATGGCGCATATTGCCGAGCTCTTGGATATGGCTGAGATTCGCGTCTATGAGGTTGCGACCTTTTACACGATGTTCAATTTGAAGCCGGTCGGTAAATATCTAATCCAGCTTTGCCGCACGACGCCGTGCTGGCTGTGTGGTTCAGATGATTTGCGCGTGGCGTGTAAAGATCTGCTCGGAATCGGTGTTGGCGAATCGACCGAAGACGATATGTTCTCGCTCATGGAAGTGGAATGCCTCGGCGCGTGCGCCAATGCGCCGATGGTGCAAATCAATGATGATTTTTACGAAGACCTGTCGGCTGCACGCATGAAAGAGATTTTGGAAATGCTGCGCCGTGGTGAGCAACCGCCAACCGGCCCGCAAAATGGTCGTCAGAAATCCGCGCCGCTCTCCGGCGCCACCACTCTTTTGGATGTCGGGAACGCATAATGCTGAGCGATTCAGACCGCATATTTACCAACCTCTACGGCGTCCATGATTGGCGCCTGAAGGGCGCGCGCGCGCGTGGCGCCTGGGACGGCACAGCGGAACTTATTGCCAAGGGGCATGATTGGATTGTCGACCAGATGAAGGAATCCGGTTTACGCGGGCGCGGCGGTGCCGGCTTCCCGACCGGTCTCAAATGGTCGTTCATGCCCAAGGAGCCCGATCCGCGGCGGCCGCATTATCTCATCGTCAACGCCGATGAGTCCGAACCCGGCACCTGCAAGGACCGGGAAGTGATGCGCCATGATCCGCATATTCTGATTGAAGGCTGTCTGCTGGCCGCCTTCGCCATGCGCTCGAATGCCGGTTACATATATATTCGCGGTGAATTTTACGTTGAAGCGCAGAATTTGCAGGTTGCTATCGATGAGGCCTATGAAGCCGGTTTGATCGGCAAGAATGCCTGCGGTTCCGGCTGGGATTTTGATCTCTATCTACATCGTGGCGCCGGCGCCTATATTTGCGGCGAGGAAACCGCCTTACTGGAAAGCCTTGAAGGCCGCCCGGGTCGGCCGCGCCTGAAACCACCTTTCCCAGCAGGTGCGGGTCTCTATGGCTGCCCGTCGACGGTTAACAACGTCGAAACCATTGCAGTGGTGCCGGCGATTTTGAAACGCGGCCCGTCATGGTTCTCTGGCTTGGGCCGACCGAAGAATGCCGGAACAAAATTATTCTGCATCTCGGGCCACGTGAATCAGCCGTGCAACGTGGAAGAGGAAATGGGCATTCCGCTGCGCGAGCTGATCGAAAAGCATGCCGGTGGCGTGCGTGGCGGTTGGGACAATTTGCAGGCGATTATTCCCGGCGGTGCCTCGGTACGGTTATTGCCGAAATCCATTTGTGACGATGTCTTGATGGATTTTGATTCCCTGATGGCGGAAAAATCCGGCCTCGGCACGGCCGGTGTGATCGTCATGGACAAATCCACCGATGTGATCGAAGCCATTGCCCGGCTTTCTCATTTTTATATGCATGAGAGCTGCGGCCAGTGCACGCCATGCCGCGAAGGCACGGGTTGGGTCTACCGATTGATGCAGCGACTCGTCAAAGGCGACGCTTCGGTCGAGGAAATTGATCTCCTGTCGGATGTGGTCAGCCAGATTGAAGGCCATACGATTTGCGCGCTCGGCGATGCAGCGGCGTGGCCGGTACAAGGCCTGATCACCCATTTTCGCGACGAGATCGAGCAACGTATTCTGGCCCGCCAGGGCATCTCAAGCGGTGCCGATGCACCGCGCGCGGCTTAAGGGTTTTAGGGCATGCCGAAACTCACAATCGATGGCACCGAAGTAGAAGTCGAGGACGGCTCGACCGTTCTGCAGGCGTGCGAGCAGGCCGGCGCAGAAGTGCCGCGTTTTTGTTTCCATGACCGCCTGTCGATTGCCGGCAATTGCCGCATGTGCCTAGTGCATATGGAAAAGGCACCCAAGCCCATTGCGTCCTGCGCCATGCCGGCTGGTGAGGGTATGGTGATCAGCACCAACTCGCCCGAGATCAAGAAGGCGCGCGAAGGGGTAATGGAGTTTCTGCTTATCAACCATCCGCTTGATTGCCCGATTTGCGATCAGGGCGGTGAGTGCGATTTGCAAGACCAGGCGATGGCCTATGGCCGCCACTTCAGTCGCTATGACGAACATAAGCGGGCGGTAAAAAACAAAGATGTCGGCCCGCTGATAGAAACCATTATGACGCGCTGCATTCATTGCACGCGCTGCGTTCGCTTCGCTGATGAAATTGCCGGCGTTGAGGAATTTGGCGCGGTATTCCGCGGCGAGCACATGGAAATAGGCACCTATGTGGAGAAGGCAGTTTCTTCCGAGCTGTCTGGCAACATGATTGATCTCTGCCCGGTCGGCGCGTTGACCTCCAAGCCCTTTTCCTTCTCGGCGCGCTCCTGGGAGCTGCGCAATACGGAAAGCATCGATGTGCTCGATGCGGTTGGCTCTAACATTCGTATTGATTCACGCAATGGCGAGGTCATGCGCGTCGTGCCGCGTCTCAATGAAAATGTGAATGAAGAATGGATCAGCGATAAATCGCGCTTTGCCTACGATGGCTTGAGCAAACGTCGTATAGATCGCTGTTATGTGCGCAAGAACGGCAAGCTGGAGGAAGCGAGTTGGGCCGAGGCCTTTGCCGCTGCTGCCGGGGCGCTAAAGGGCGTATCGGGTGATCAGGCGGCGGCGATTGCCGGTGACCTTGCGGATTGCGAAGCCATGACGGCGCTGAAAGACGTTATGAGCGGGCTCGGCTCGAATAATGTGGATTGCCGTCAGGACGGTGCTAAATTGGGCGGCACACGTGCCGGTTATCTGTTCAACACCACCATTTCGCAAATTGAAGATGCCGACGCCATTTTGATCATTGGCGCTGATCCCCGTTGGGAAGCGACCCTGGTCAATGCGCGCATTCGCAAACGTTGGCTGCGCGGCGGCCTCAAGGTCGGCATGATCGGCGTTGAACGCGATCTGACCTACCCATGTGCATCGCTTGGTACCGGGCCGCAAACCTTGGAAGATATTGCTTCCGGCAGCCACGAATTCTGTCAGGTGCTGAGCGCTGCCGAGCGTCCCATGCTGATTGTCGGGCCGGGCGCCGTGGCACGCGACGATGGCGCGGCGATTTTGGCGAGTGCGCGCGCGGTGGCGGAGAAATTCGCCATGGTGCGCAACGATTGGAACGGCTTTAACGTTCTCAGCAAAGTTGCTTCGCGGGTTGGCGGCCTTGATCTTGGCTTTGTTCCGACTGCGGGCGGACGCGATGTTGCCGGCATTTTGGAAGGCGCTGAGAGTGGCGCGATCAAATTTGTCTGGCTGCTAGGTGCCGACGAGATTGATGTTGCGCGCCTGAGCAAGGCCTTGGTGGTCTATCAGGGCCATCACGGCGATGCGGGTGCGGCGGTGGCGGATATAGTTTTGCCGGGCGCCGCTTATACTGAAAAAGATGCAACCTATGTGAATTTGGAGGGCCGTGTTCAACGCACGCGCCGGGCCAATTTTCCGCCGGGCGAAGCGCGCGAAGACTGGACAATCCTGCGCGCCTTTTCCGAGGTCAACGGCAAAACATTACCCTATGACACGCTGGCGGATGTGCGTGCGCGCATGGTCGCGATTGCGCCGACATTCGAGACCATCAATCAGGTGACGCCGGCAGCATGGGAAGAATTTGGCACCCCGGGTGCGCTTTCCGTCGGCGCGCTGGCCGGCACGGTCGAAGATTTCTATATGACCGATGTGATTTCGCGCGCCTCGCACACTATGGCGCAATGCAGCGATCTGTTTGTGACCGGCCAGCAGGGAAAGACAGTCACCGATGGCTGAGTCTAACTTCTGGATAGATTATATCCTGCCTTTGCTGTTGATCATCGGCTATATCGCCGCGATCGTGTTGCCGGTGTTGCTCCTGGTCGCGGTTGTCACGTATGGCGAGCGCAAAATCTGGGCGGCGATGCAGTATCGCAAGGGACCGAATGTGGTTGGGCCGATCGGCCTGTTCCAGCCGTTGGCGGACGGTCTCAAGCTGTTGATGAAAGAAACGATCATCCCAACCGGCGCCAACCGGGTGCTGTTCATTATGGCGCCGATGATCATGTTTACCCTGGGCCTGATTGGCTGGGCGGTTATTCCGTTCAATTCGATATTGGTATTGGCGGATATTAATGTCGGCATTCTCTATCTCTTTGCAGTCTCGTCGCTTGGCGTTTACGGCATCATCATTGCCGGCTGGGCGAGTAACTCGAAATATGGCTTCCTCGGCGCCATGCGCTCTGCGGCGCAAATGGTTTCCTATGAAGTTTCTATCGGTTTTGTTCTGGTCACCGTATTGTTGCTCGCCGGGTCGCTGAATTTACGCGATATCGTCGAAGCGCAGAAGGGCCTGTGGTTCTTCATCCCACTGGCGCCGATGTTCGTTATTTACTTCATCTCGGCCTTGGCCGAGACCAATCGCACACCGTTCGATCTGCCCGAGGCAGAAGGCGAGCTGGTGGCCGGCTATCAGGTCGAATATTCGGCCATGACCTGGGCGCTCTTTATGCTCGGCGAATATGCCAATATCGTGTTGATGAGCGGGCTTTGTGTGGTGTTGTTCCTCGGTGGCTGGTTGCCGCCCTTCCATGTCGAGCCGTTTACCTGGATACCGGACGTGGTGTGGTTTATCGCCAAGACGGCGCTGGTGATCTTTGCCTTCACCTGGGTGCGTGCGACCATGCCACGCTATCGCTATGATCAGCTCATGCGTCTGGGTTGGAAGGTCTTTCTGCCTGCTTCCCTGGCATGGGTGGTGATTACTGCCGGCGCGATGCACCTGTTTGGCTGGATGCCGTCATGAGCCGGAATTTGACATATCAGATTTACTATAATGACGCGTATACGCGGCTGAGCGGAGAAGGGGTGCGCCATGACGCATTTTGAACAAGTCATCAAATCGCTGTTTCTCAGCGAATTGTTAAAAGGTATGGCGCTTACCTTCCGTCAGATGTTCAGCCCCAAGGTGACGATTAATTATCCGTATGAAAAAGGACCGATCAGCGCGCGTTTTCGCGGTGAACATGCGCTCCGGCGTTACCCCAGTGGCGAAGAGCGCTGCATTGCCTGCAAATTGTGTGAAGCGGTTTGCCCGGCACAGGCGATCACCATTGAGTCAGAGCCGCGCAGTGATGGCAGCCGGCGCACGACGCGCTACGATATTGACATGGTCAAATGCATCTATTGCGGTTTCTGCGAAGAGGCGTGCCCGGTGGACGCTATCGTTGAGGGCCCGAATTTTGAATTTGCCGCTGAGACGCGGGAAGAACTGCTCTACAATAAACAAAAACTTTTGGACAATGGTGAGCGCTGGGAAAGTGAAATCGCAGCGAACCTTGCATCTGAAGCGCCCTATCGTTAAGGGAAACCGGCCGAAAGAGCCGAAAGATCGAATGAACTCATGATTATCGAGACAATTGTATTTTACGTCCTGGCCGTGGTCGCTGTTGCCGCGGGTGTGATGGTTATCGCCTCGCGTAATCCTGTGCAGTCGGTGCTTTTCCTGATTCTGGCGTTTTTCAATTCCGCCGGCTTGTTCGTGCTGTTGGGCGCGGAATTCCTGGCGATGATTTTGATCATTGTTTATGTCGGTGCGGTTGCGGTGTTGTTCCTGTTTGTCGTGATGATGCTCGATATCAATTTCTCGGAACTGCGCGCCGGATTCCTGCAATATCTGCCGATTGGCGCCGTCGTTGGGATTATTCTACTTGTGGAATTGATCTTAGTGTTTGCCGCTGGCGCGATTGATATACACGTGCCGGAGATGGTGGCGGTGGCGACGCCGCCGGCGGATCAGGTGAGTAATACCCAGGCCTTGGGCGATATTCTCTATACCCGCTATGCCTATCTGTTCCAGAGCGCGGGCTTTATTTTGTTGGTCGCCATGATCGGCGCCATCGTATTGACTCATCGCCGACGCGTGGACGTCAGGCGGCAACGGATTGCCGATCAGTTGGCGCGTGATCCGAAGCAGGCGGTGGTTCTCAAAGACGTCAAACCAGGCGAGGAGGGGTCATGGAAATCGGACTGACCCACTATCTGACCGTCGCGGCCATTCTGTTTACGCTTGGCGTGTTCGGCATTTTTCTCAACCGTAAGAATGTCATCATCATTCTGATGTCGATTGAGCTGATGCTGCTGGCGGTAAACATCAATTTTATCGCCTTTTCGGTTTTTCTCGGCGACATGGTTGGCCAGGTTTTCGCCATGTTTATTCTCACCGTGGCGGCTGCTGAAGCGGCCATCGGTCTCGCCATTCTGGTGGTCTATTTCCGCAACCGTGGTTCCATCGCGGTTGAAGATGTCAACGTGATGAAGGGCTAGGATAGGTGCTGCTTTACATCGCCCCTGTATTTTTGCCGCTGATCGGCGCCGCGATTGTCGGCCTGTTCGGTCGCGCGCTGGGCGACCGGCCGTCGCAGATTATTTCCTGTGTGGCCATGGGTTTGGCCGCGATAACGGCGATTATCGTCTTCAACAATGTGGTGATGCAGGGCGAGGTTCAGCACATACAGCTGTTCAACTGGATTTCGTCGGGTAGTTTCCAGGTCGATTGGGCGCTACGTATTGATGAGTTGTCGGCGATGATGATCTTCACGGTTACCATCGTGTCTTTCCTGATCCATGTCTATTCGATCGGCTATATGGCGCATGATCCGCACGTCCCGCGCTTCTTCGCCTATCTCTCGCTGTTCACTTTCTTCATGCTGGCACTGGTTACCGCGGACAATTTCCTGCAGCTTTATTTTGGCTGGGAAGGCGTTGGGCTGGTGTCCTATCTGTTGATCGGCTTTTGGTATAAGCGCCCGGCTGCCAATGCAGCGGCGATCAAGGCCTTTGTAGTTAATCGGGTTGGCGATTTTGGCTTCGCGCTGGGTATTCTGGCGATATACCTGACCTTCGATTCGATTAGCTTCGATACGGTATTTGCCGCCGCACCGAGCATGGTCGATGTGGGTCTCGAATTCCTTGGCGGTAGCTTTGATGCGCTGACCGTCATTTGCATCCTGTTGTTCGTTGGCGCCATGGGTAAATCAGCGCAATTCCTGCTGCACACCTGGCTGCCCGACGCCATGGAGGGCCCGACGCCGGTCTCCGCGCTCATTCATGCCGCGACCATGGTCACCGCCGGCGTGTTCCTGGTAGCGCGTTGTTCGCCGCTGTTTGAATATGCGCCGATTGCGCTTGCGGTTGTCACGGTTGTCGGCGCGACCACCTGTATTTTTGCCGCGACCATCGCAATCACTCAAAACGATATCAAACGGGTGATCGCTTATTCGACCTGTAGCCAGCTAGGCTACATGTTCTTCGCCTGTGGCGTCTCGGCCTATTCCGCCGGCATGTTCCATCTGACCACCCATGCCTTCTTCAAAGCGCTGCTGTTCCTCGGCGCCGGCTCGGTTATTCATGCCATGTCGGACGAGCAGGATATGCGCAAGATGGGCGGTATCTGGAAGGCGATCCCGCTGACCTATACCCTGATGTGGATCGGCAGCCTGGCGCTTGCCGGTGTACCGTTCTTCTCCGGTTTCTTTTCCAAGGATATCATTCTCGAATCCGCTTTTGCCGCTGAGACGGGCCTTGGCTATTACGCCTATGCTGCCGGTATCGCGGCGGCTATCCTGACGGCGCTTTACTCCTGGCGCTTGATTATCCTGACCTTCCACGGCAAGCCGCGGGCGGATGAGAAGGTCATGGCGCATGTGCATGAATCGCCGGCGATCATGACCATTCCGCTCATTCTGCTGGCGGTTGGCGCGATTGTCGCGGGTTATCTGTTGCTGCCCATGGTCGGCACCCATTCAGACTTCTGGGGCTCCTCTATCCTCGTATTGCCGCAGCATCACGCCTTGGAGGGCGCCCATCACGTTGCCTTCTGGGTTAAGGCGCTGCCGACGGTTGTCGCCGTGGTTGGCATTCTGTTTGCCTATTATCTCTATATGACCAAGCCGCGCCTGCCGGCCATGTTGGCGACCCGCTTCCGCCCGCTTTATCAGTTCTCGCTCAACAAATGGTATTTTGATGAGCTCTATGACTACATCTTTGTGCGCCCTGCCAAATTCCTTGGCTATGGCCTATGGAAGCAGGGCGATGGCGGGGTAATTGACGGTATCGGCCCGGATGGCATCGCGGCAACTGCAAGCGCTATCGCGCGGCGCTTTGTTAAAATGCAGAGCGGCTATGTTTATCACTACGCGTTTCTGATGTTGGCCGGCGTGGCTGTCATCATCACCTGGTATCTGATTTTGGGATGATGATGATATGACCGACTGGCCCATTCTATCGATTATAACCTTCTTGCCACTGCTCGGCGCCGCGTTCATCCTGATGATTCGGGGGGACGAGGCGACTGTTGCGCGCAATTCACGCCATGTCGCGCTGTGGACGACGGTTGTCACCTTTGGCATTTCAGTCTTTATGATCGCCAATTTCGATACCACCACGGCGGCGTTCCAGTTTGAGGAATATGTGCCGTGGATTCCTGAGTATGGAATTGGCTACCACCTCGGCGTCGATGGTATCTCGGTCTTCTTCCTGCTGTTGACTACCTTCCTGGTACCGATCTGCATTATTTCCTGTTGGGACGCGATCAAGACGCGGGTACGCGAATACATGCTGGCGTTCCTCATTTTGGAAACGCTGATTTTGGGCGTGTTCAGCTCGCTCGATATGCTGATGTTCTACATCTTCTTCGAGGGCCAGCTCATTCCGATGTTTATGATAATCGGTATTTGGGGCGGCAAGCGGCGGGTTTATTCAGCTTACAAGTTCTTCCTCTACACCCTGGTGGGTTCGGTGCTGTTCTTGCTCGCCATCCTGTATATGTATTTCCAGACCGGGACCACCGATATCCCGACGCTGATGAACCATGTATGGTCGCCAGAGGTTCAGGTTTGGCTATGGCTGGCCTTGTTTGCGTCTTTCGCGGTCAAGCTGCCCATGTGGCCGTTCCACACTTGGTTGCCGGATGCCCATGTGGAGGCGCCGACCGCTGGCTCGGTTATTCTCGCCGGCATCCTGCTAAAAATGGGCGGCTACGGCTTCTTGCGCTTCTCGCTGCCGATGTTCCCGGATGCCAGTGAATTTTTCATGCCCTTTGTCTTCGCGCTCTCGGTGGTTGCAATCATCTACACCTCGCTGATCGCTCTCATGCAGCAGGATATGAAGAAGCTGATCGCCTATTCCTCGGTCGCGCATATGGGCATTGTGACCATTGGCATATTTGCGATGAACAGTCAGGGCATTGAAGGCAGTATTTTTCAGATGCTGAGCCACGGCGTTGTCTCCGCTGCCTTGTTCCTGGTGGTCGGCGTGGTTTATGACCGTGTTCATTCGCGCGAGATCGCGTCTTACGGCGGCCTGGTTCACCGCATGCCAATTTATTCCGTTGTCTTTATGGTCTTCATGCTGGCCTCGATTGGCCTGCCGGCAACCAGCGGTTTTGTTGGCGAATTCCTGATTTTCATCGGTATCTTCCAGGTTAATACCTGGGTGGCCATGCTCGGCCTGATTGGCGTGATTCTTGGTGCGGCCTACATGCTTTGGCTCTATCGCCGGGTGATCTTTGGCGAACTGACCAAAGAGAATCTAAAGACGATCAAGGATCTGAACTGGCGTGAAATTAGCTATTTTGCGCCGCTTATCATATTGGCGCTTTTCATGGGCATTTATCCCAAACCCTTCCTGGATGTCTTGCATGTCTCCGTGGAGAATTTGGTTGAGCAAACCAGAATGGCGCGCGCCGGCGGAGCGGATGTCGTGGCCGAGTTTATGCCCGATGTCCTGGCCAAGGTGCTGAGGTAGAACACCATGGTTGAATTCACCGCACCTGATTATCTGATCGCCCTGCCGGAAATGTTCCTGGCATCGGTCTCTCTGATTCTGTTAATGATTGGCGTCTTTATCGGCAATCGTTCGACCAATTTGCTGACCTGGCTGAGCGTTATCGCCATGGGCGTGGCGTTTATTATGGTGTTGGTCGGATCGCACGAGCACAGCACCACCTTCGCCGGCATGTTTATCAGCGATACCTTCGCAGTCTTTATGAAGTGCCTGGTGTTGATCGGTGCCGCCGTCTCTTTGATCATGGGCATGGGATATGTGAAGCGCGAAAGCATGAATCGCTTCGAATTCCCAGTGCTGATTCTGATCGCGACGCTCGGCATGTTGCTGATGATTTCGGCCAATGATCTCATGTCGCTCTATGTTGGCCTGGAGCTGCAAAGCCTCTCGCTCTACATCGTTGCCGCGTTCCGGCGTGATTCGATTCGCTCGACGGAAGCCGGCCTAAAATATTTTGTTCTCGGCGCATTGTCCTCCGGCATGCTGCTCTATGGCTGTTCCATGGTCTACGGCTTCACCGGTTTCACCGGCTTTGATGAAATCGCTGGCGTGATCCACACCGGCAGCGCTGAGGTACATGGCGCTGCACCGATTGGAATTTTGATTGGCCTGGTCTTTATCGCCGCCGCACTTGCCTTCAAGGTATCTGCGGTGCCGTTCCATATGTGGACGCCCGATGTTTATGAGGGCGCGCCGACACCGGTCACGGCGTTCTTTGCTGCTGCGCCTAAAATTGCCGCCATGGCGCTGTTCCTACGTGTCTTGCTCGGCCCGTTCCACGAACTAGTGGATCAATGGACGCAGATCATCGTCTTTATTTCCATTGCCTCGATGATCCTCGGTTCCTTTGCTGCGATCGGCCAGAAGAATATCAAACGGCTGATCGCCTATAGCTCAATTGGTCATATCGGCTATGCCATGGTCGGACTCTCTGCTGGCACAGCCGAAGGTGTGCGCGGTGTGCTGGTTTATCTGGCGATTTATATGGTGATGTCGCTCGGTACCTTTGCCTGCATTCTCGCCATGCGTCGGCGCGGCCAGATGCTGGAGAAGATTGATGATCTGGCCGGGCTCTCCAGAACCAATCCGGCGCTCGCTTTGGCATTGGCGGTTTTCATGTTCTCCATGGCCGGCATTCCGCCGATGGCCGGTTTCTTCGGCAAGCTCTATGTCTTCCTGGCGGCAATCGAGGAAGGCCTCTACGGGCTCGCAGTTATCGGCGTATTAACCAGCGCGGTCGGTGCTTACTATTATATCCGCATCATTAAGATTATGTATTTCGATAAGCCGAGCGAAGGCTTCGATAAACCGCTCGGCGCAGAAATATCGATCGTTCTTATCGGTACCGGCTTCGTGACGATGTTCTTCTTCGTCTATCCGACACCGGTTATTGGGGGTGCGCAGGCCGCCGCAGCTCTACTATTTCGCTGATCCAGGCGCCACTATGACTGCGCCCCGACTGTCGGACGAATACCGGCTTGTCGAACTGGACGAAATCGACAGCACAAATGAGGAGGCCAAGCGCCTGGCAATTGCCGGGGCGGAAGAAGGCACGCTTGTCTGGGCCCATCGTCAGACGGCGGGCCGCGGACGGCGCGGTAGAGGGTGGACATCACGCCAAGGCAACCTATTTACATCTTTGATTATACGGCCCTACTGCGCGCCGCTTGAGGCAGCGCAATTTACCTTTGTCGCCGCATTGGCCGTGCGTGACATGGTGGCCGTCCATTTGAAAAATGATATAGAGGTGGCGTGCAAATGGCCTAATGATGTGCTGGTTGAGGGCCGTAAGGTTTCGGGAATTTTGCTTGAATCATCGACGGCGGGAAAAGGTAACGTGGAGTGGTTGGTGCTTGGCGTTGGCATAAACCTAAGCCATCATCCGGCCATTGAAGGCCGCCACCCTTCGACCAGTCTGAAGGATGAGGGCGCGGGCGACATTTTGCCGGCTTTGGCTCTGGAGCAATTCACCCAGGCTTTTAGCGGGCATTGGCAGGCGTGGCGCGAGGGTGGGTTTCAGCCAATTCACGCTGCCTGGCTGGAGCATGCCTTCGGCCTCGGTGAGAGCGCGCGTATAAAATTGGAGGGCGGCGAATATTCGGGCCGCTTTATCGGTATTGATGAGTGTGGTGCTCTCCGGCTAAAAGCCGAAGGGTGCGGCGAGAAACTCTTTTCTGCCGGCGATGTAACATTTGGGGAGAGCGGCTAAACCATGCTTTTGGCCATCGATGTGGGCAACACCAATACGGTGTTTGCAGTTTTTGAGGAGGAGGCCATGCGCGGGCAATGGCGCGCGGCAACGGATGCGCAACGCACCGCCGATGAACATGCCGTGTGGTTTAGTCAATTGATGGCGCGTGAGACGCTTGATCTGAATAATATAGATCACGTCGTTCTATCGACCGTGGTGCCGCAATGTTTAGCCGCGCTCAAGACCCTGTGTGAGCAATATTGCGGATGTTCACCGATGGTGGTGGGCTATCCAAATGTCACACTTGGCATTGATGTGCATGTCGCTCAACCGGGTGAGGTTGGCGCTGACCGCTTGGTAAATGCCGTGGGCGCACAGAAGCATTATACCGGGCCGCTGATCATCATCGATTTCGGCACCGCCACCACCTTCGATGCGATTAATGAGGATGGCTCCTATGAAGGCGGTATCATCGCGCCGGGTATAAACCTCTCGCTCGAATCCCTGCATAAGGCAGCGGCACAATTGCCGCTCATCGCGGTGAGCCGGCCCGAGCAGGTTATCGCCAAATCCACTGTGCCGGCCATGCAATCCGGTATTTACTGGGGCTATATCGGCCTGATCGAAGGCATTGTTCAGCGCATGAAGAACGAATATGGCCAGCCCATGCATGTGGTCGCCACCGGTGGGTTGGCGCAACTTTTTTCCGATGGCACACCTATTATCGATGATTTTGATCCTGACCTGACCATTCGTGGCCTGAAGGAAATATATCGCCGCAATGTTGAGGACAAAAAATGAATATACCCGCCGCACTCGCGCCGGTGATCGATAACGACGCGCTTCATTTCCTGCCGCTTGGCGGCGTCGGTGAAATAGGCATGAATCTCAGTCTCTATGCGTGCCGCGGCAAATGGCTGATGGTCGATCTTGGCATCGGTTTTTCCGGCAATACATTGCCCGGCGTCGATATCGTTGTGCCCGATATTTCGTTTATCGAAAAGCGGCGCGATGATCTGTTGGCGATTGTGCTGACCCATGCCCATGAAGATCATTTGGGCGCGCTGGCATATCTCTGGCGGCAATTGCAGTGCCCGGTATATGCAACGCCGTTTACCGCCGCCATCCTGCGCGAGAAGCTTGGTGAGGCCGGGTTGCTTAAGAAGGTACCGCTTAAGGAAATTCCGCTGTCTTCCCAGTTCGAGCTCGGGCCGTTCTCGGTGGAATTTGTGTCGGTCACCCATTCCATCCCGGAAGCAAACTCGCTGGTCCTGCGCACGCCAGATGGCACGGTCCTCCATACCGGAGACTGGAAAATCGATCCAGAACCTTTGGTTGGCCCGCTGACCGATGAAGCGGCGTTCCGGAGAGCCGGTGATGAAGGCGTGTTGGCGATGATGGGCGATTCGACCAATGCCATGTCAGAAGGCGAGAGCGGTTCCGAGGCGACGGTTCGAAAGAAAATGATTGAGCTGGTCTCGAGATGTAAACAGGGCGTTGCGGTCACCCAATTTGCCTCCAACGTGGCGCGCATGCAAAGCGTGGCGATGGCGGCTCAAGCGAATGACCGTGAGCTGGTTTTGCTCGGGCGGTCTTTGTGGCGCTACGCCAAAGCGGCGCAGGCGACCGGCCATTTGGACCCGGACATGCGCTTGTTAAGCGATAAGGATGCGGCGGCATTACACCCAAGCCAGGCGCTTTATCTCTGTACCGGCTGCCAAGGCGAGCCGCGCGCGGCGATGCACAAAATCGCGTCGCAAAACCATCCGCGCATTCATCTCTCCAAGGGTGATACCGTCATTTTTACGTCCAAAATTATTCCTGGTAACGAAGCGCCGATTGGCCGCATGCATAACCAATTGAAGGAGCGCGGCGTTGAAGTCATTACCGAAACGGATCACAAAGAGATTCATGTGTCCGGGCATCCGCGCCGCGAGGAGATAAAGCGTCTCTATGAGTGGGTGAAGCCGCGTATTGCTGTGCCGGTGCATGGTGAATCGCGCCATCTCACTGCGCATGCGGAACTGGCCGACAGCATGGGTGTTGATGAGAGCTGGGTGATGAATAATGGCCAAGTTTTGCGCTTGGCGCCGGGGGCTCCGGAGGTTGTCGGCACCGTTCATTCCGGACGTTTAGCCGTCGATGGCTCGCGCCTGATCACACCTGACCATACCGCCTTCGGCGCTCGCCGCCGCTTGATGCAGAACGGCGCGGTTTTCGTGGCCCTCGTTGTTGATAAGGATGGCTGGCTGATCGCGCCGCCGGCCATACGCGGCCAGGGCATGGTCGATGCGGCGGAAGAAGAAGTTGTCGTCAAAGGCCTGATCGAGGCGGTGCAGAAAGCGCTCGAAGCGGAAGACCTGGAGAATGACGATAAGAAACTACGGGAGGCCGGGCGCTTGGCCGTACGCCGCACCCTGGTTGCGCTTTATGACAAACGCCCTGTTATCGAAGTGCAGCTCGTGCGCATCTAGGGGAGATAGGGAAACATGATTGGCCAATTGAACCATGTGGCTATTGTCGTGCCGGACCTTGCGGCGGCGAGCGCGCTTTATCGCGACATGTTGGGGGCGAGCGTTTCATTGGCAAATGACCTGCCGGATCATGGCGTCACGACGGTTTTCGTCGAACTGCCGAATACCAAGATTGAGCTTTTACATCCGCTCGGCGAAAAATCCGCCATTCAGCCTTTTCTCGATAAAAACCCGAGCGGCGGCATTCATCATTTGTGCTATGAGGTGACAGATATTATCGCGGCGCGCGACCAGTTGGTTGCCGGCGGCGCGCGTATTTTGGGGAATGGCGAGCCACGTACAGGCGCCCATGGCAATCCGGTGCTGTTTTTGCATCCCAAGGATTTTTGCGGCACCCTGATCGAACTTGAAGAGGCTTAAGGCGCGCAGCCATGAATGTTTTTAATATAGCCCTGATATTCCTCATTTCCTGGTGGCTCGCCTGGTTCTTAACCTTGCCGTTTGGCGTGAAGACCGCCGATAAGGTAGAACTCGGCCACGCCTCAAGCGCGCCCGTTAAACCACACCTTAAGATCAAGGCGGCAATCGCCACCGTTCTGGCCGCTATTTTTACAGCTATAATTGTCGTCATTATCGAATCCGGCTGGATAGATTTGAGCGAGTAGGGGCCATGGCACAACATTACTGCGATGCAGCTGTTGGCGATCCTTTGCACGGCCCCTATCATGACCAGGAATACGGCTTTCCCATTGCCGATGATAATGCCCTGTTTAATCGCCTGATATTGGAAATCAATCAGGCCGGTCTGTCCTGGGCGACCATATTGAAGAAGAAGAAAAACTTCTTCGCTGCCTATACCAGCTTCGATATTGCCAAGGTCGCGGCTTACGACGAAGAGGCGCGCGCCCGTCTGTTGAATGATGCCGGCATTATTCGCAACCGGTTAAAAGTGAATGCGGCGATTGTGAATGCCGGGCGAATAATCGAAATTCAGGCCGAGCAGGGCTCCTTCAAGGCCTGGCTGGACCACCACCATCCGGCGGAACTGGCGGATTGGGTGAAGTTGTTTCGCACCAATTTTAAATTTACGGGGCCTGAAATCGTGCGCGAATTTCTCGTCAGCTCGGGCTATTTGCCTGATGCGCATCGGCAGGATTGCCCCACTTTTGCCGTGATTGAACGCCTCAACCCGCCCTGGATGCATAAGCCATAACCTAATTTTAAGATTATCGGCATAACCTCACTTATTATGAAGTATTTGCTGATAAGTGCCGGTGTTGCCGCTCTCGCGCTGAGCGCAGCGCAGCTTGCCGCCCAGATCATCACCGTTTCACCGAACGCCTGCCAGCCATTGACCGCCCATACGCCGAGTAGCGATGTGACTTATGA
>Ga0114999_10002389_pt1 | contig 24776 bp, 22 predicted proteins | sample ArcticOcean_MG_C_3_FD_89820 | JGI IMG/M metagenome (GOLD analysis project Ga0114999, IMG submission 89820) | Marine microbial communities from western Arctic Ocean - ArcticOcean_MG_CB8_126 | ecosystem: Environmental > Aquatic > Marine > Oceanic | place: Arctic Ocean: Canada Basin | collected...
GGTTGGGGTGGTGTCGGTTGGGGTGGTGTCGGTTGGGGTGTCGGGTTGGGGTGTTGGAGACCTCCGTCGGGGATGGTCGGGACGTGTCGGGGACAATGGGGGAAGGTTAGCGTGTGGGTAGGAGTTTCACGTTCGCTGCGCGAGCCGTGAATGGGGCAAGGGTAGCGACATGCTAAGAGTTCACGTTCGCTGCGCGAGCCGTGAATGGAGCCGTGAATTTCAGCATCTGTTGCAGTATCTGGCTTGCGCCAACCTCCACCAGGTTGCCAAGGGGACACGGCTGGTCGTGGTTGTCGAAAATGACCGTGACCGCAGTGCCGGTCGCCGTCGCCGCCACGTAGACCGCCATCGTCACTTTGCGCAGATTCCCGACGCAGTGGGCGCGGCCACGTGCTGTTAAGCGACTCCCCGCGCCGGTCGCCACCTCTGTCTCGAGAACGTAATCAAGCTTGACGAACGTGGCCCGCGCCGCGGCAAGTACGTCATCCGGGGCCGCAGCGATCACCCGCGTCGCGATGCCCTGCCCGGTCGAGCCTGCGACCGCGTGGCGCACAGGCGCGTCACCATATAGACCCACGCTGGTCACGGGCGCCGTGCCACAGGCGCCGAGCAGCACGACGCTCAAGGTCAAGATCCACCGGCTGATCACGGGTCAGGTCGCAAGGTAGCCACCGTCCACCTTGATGGTGGATCCGGTGACGTAGCCCGGGTCGTCAGACAGCAGAAAAGTGATGGTCGCACCGTATTCATCCTTGATCCCGATCTCGATCTTGCCCGCACGCTTGATCGGCATCCACGGTCTCGGCGGCGGCAGGCGATCAGAGTGCAACCTCGATGCGATCGACCTTTTGAAATCCACGCGGCAGCTTCAGTCCCCGGCGCGCGCGCTCGCCCTGATAGTGGCCGAGGTCCGCAAACTTCAGGTTGACGTGCCGCTTGCCCGAATGGACGACCAGCGTGTCCGTCTCGCCCAGCACCGCAATGCCAATCATCATCTCCAGCCGGTCGCGAACCCGCGCCGGCGGGATGTTCATTATCTTGTTGCCCTTGCCGCGCGGCAATTGCGGCAATTCGGCGAGCGGAAAGATCAGGAGCCGACCCTCGTTGCTGACCGACGCGAGGTAGCTGCTCTCGATGTCACCCACGGACACCGGCATGATCACCTCGCTGCCTTTCGGCGTTGAAATCAGCGCCTTGCCCGCTTTGTTCTTGGTGATCATGTCGCTCACCTTGACCACAAAACCGTAGCCCGCGTCTGAGGCGACCACGTACCGGTCCTCCGGGTCACCGGTCGCGAAACCAACAAAACGCGCGCCGTCCGCGGGATTCAGTCGGCCCGAGAGCGGCTCGCCCTGACCCCGCGCAGAAGGCAACGAGTGGGCAGCGAGGGTGTAGGCACGCCCGACGTTGTCCAGAAAGATGATGTCGTTGTTGCTGCGCGCGGGCATCGCGTGCAAAAAGCTGTCACCCGCCCGATAGTTGAGTTCAGATGGATCAATGTCGTGGCCCTTGGCGGCGCGCACCCAGCCTTTCTCTGACAAAACGACCGTCACCGGCTCGGTCGACAGCAGGTCTTTTTCGGTGAAGGCCTTCGCCTCTTCGCGGATGGCAATCGGCGAGCGACGCGCGTCGCCGTACTCTTCGGCGTCCGCGACGATCTCTTTTTTCACCAGCGTCTTGAGCCGCGCCCTCGAGTTGATCGTCTTCTCAAGGTCTGCGCGCTCGCTCTGCAATTCGTCCTGTTCGGCGCGGATCTTGTCCTCTTCAAGCCGCGCCAGTTGGCGCAGGCGAATGTCCAGAATCGCGTCGGCCTGCCGGTCCGACAAGCTGAACTTCTCCACCAACACGGGCTTCGGCGAATCCGCCGTGCGGATGATGTGGATCACCTCGTCCAGGTTGAGATACGCAATCAGCAGACCTTCGAGCAGGTGCAGACGATTGAGGATGTTGTCGAGCCGAAACTGCAGGCGTCTTAGCACCGTGTCCTGGCGGTAGCTGAGCCATTCGGTCAGCATCGTCACCAGCGGTTTGACGGCTGGCCGGCCATCGATGCCGATGACATTGAAGTTGGCCCGGTGGCTGCGTTCGAGATCCGTCGAGGCAAAGAGATGGCTCATCAACGCGGCGATGTCCACGCGATTGGAGCGGGGAACGATGGCGATGCGCGTCGGATTTTCGTGGTCCGACTCGTCGCGCAGATCCACGACCATCGGCAATTTCTTGGCCTGCATCTGCGCGGCGATTTGCTCCAGTATCCGCGTGCCCGACACCTGGAATGGCAACGCTGTGATAATAATATCGCCCTGATCAACGTGATAGACCGCCCGTGCGCGCACCATGCCGCGACCAGTCTCGTAAATGTCGCGAATGTCAGCCTCGGACGTGATGATCTCCGCCTCGGTCGGAAAGTCCGGCCCATGGATGTGGGTCATGAGATCGTTAAGCGTTGCCCTCGGCGAGTCCAGCAAGTGAATGCACGCCGCCGCCAACTCGCGCAGATTGTGCGGCGGTATGTCCGTCGCCATGCCAACAGCAATACCGCTGCCGCCATTTAAGAGGACATTGGGCAACCGGGCGGGCAGCGTACGGGGTTCTTCCAGCGTGCCGTCAAAGTTGGGCAGCCACTCCACCGTGCCCTGGCCGAGTTCTGACAAAAGCACCCGCGAGTACGCCGTGAGTTTGGATTCGGTATAACGCTGGGCCGCAAAGGACTTGGGATCATCCGGCGAGCCCCAGTTGCCCTGGCCGTCCACGAGCGGATAGCGATACGAGAACGGTTGCGCCATCAGCACCATCGCTTCATAAGCGGCCGCATCCCCGTGGGGATGGAACTTGCCGATGACGTCGCCGACCGTGCGCGCCGACTTTGCGTATTTAGCATCCGCGCCCAGGCGCAGTTCGCTCATCGCATAGATGATGCGCCGTTGCACCGGCTTCAGGCCATCGCCCACATGCGGCAGCGCACGGTCGTTGATCACGTACATCGCGTAGTTGAGATACGCGCCCTCGGTGAACTGGCGAATGGGAATCGACTCGCTGTAGTCGGTTTGATCCATATCACTCATACGTTTCGTCTCGCTGTCGCTTTGTCCCCGTGCAAGGGGTAGGAACCGTCAATTCAATATCAATGCTGCCGTCCCGGCGTCCGCGCCGACCCGCAACATACGGCACCGCCATAGCGCTGGCGGCAGCGATGGTCATAGCGCTGGTGAGGCAATCAGGCACTCAGGTCAGCCTGGTCGCCCCTGGACTCAAGCCAGATCTTGCGGTCGCCCGCCCGTTTCTTGGCGAGCAACATGTCCATCAGGTCGTCAACCTTGCTCGCCTCTTCCATCTCTAACTGCACCAGCCGCCGGGTGTCCTTGGACATCGCCGTTTCCCGCAGTTGCAGCGGATTCATCTCACCAAGGCCCTTGAAGCGCTGCACAATGACCTTGCCCTTCTTGTTCTCGGCGGCGATGCGGTCGAGGTACCCCTGCCGCTCTGCCTCATCCAGCGCGTAATAGACCTCCTTCCCGACATCGATGCGATAAAGGGGCGGCATCGCCACATACACGTGGCCGTGCGCGACCAGTGCCGGAAAGTGGCGCACAAAGAGCGCGATGAGCAGGCTCGCAATGTGCAGGCCGTCTGAATCGGCATCCGCCAGAATGCACACCTTGCCGTAGCGCAGGCCCGACAGATCATCGGAGCCCGGGTCCATGCCGATGGCGACCGAGATGTCATGCACCTCCTGGGACGCCAGGATGACGGACGAATCGTCCTCCCACGTGTTCTTGATCTTGCCCCGCAGCGGCATGATCGCCTGGGTTTCCCGGTCCCGCGCCTGCTTGGCCGAACCGCCCGCCGAGTCGCCCTCCACCAGAAAGAGCTCGCCCTCCATTGCGTCCTGACAAGAACAATCCGCGAGCTTGCCAGGCAGCGCCGGGCCGCTCGTGACCTTCTTGCGTGCAACCTTCTTGCCGGCGCGCATGCGCTCTTGGGCGCGGTTGATCGCCAACTCTGCGATCGCCTCGCCATCGGTGACGTGCTGGCTCAGCCAGAGGCTGAAGCTGTCTTTGACGACGCCGGAGATGAAGGCCACCACCTGACGCGAATTCAGCCGCTCCTTGGTCTGGCCGGAAAACTGCGGGTCCAGCATCTTGGCCGACAGCACGTAGTTGCACTGATCCCAGATGTCATCCGCCGTGATCTTGATGCCCCGGGGGATCAGGTTGCGGAACTCGCAGAACTCACGCATCGCCTCCAGCAGACCGGAACGCAGTCCGTTGACGTGGGTGCCACCAAGGGTCGTTGGTATCAGATTGACATAGCTCTCTGTTATCAGGTCGCCCTTCTGCGCGAACCATTGCACGGCCCAGTCGACCGCCTCGTCGTTGCCGGCCATGCTGCCTTCAAACGGCTCTGCCGGCAGCACGTCGTAGCCGTCGGTCTCAGCCGCGAGATAGCCCTTGAGGCCAGCCTCAAAATACCACTCGTACGACTGCTCCTCGGCGGCTTCCGCGGTCTCGTCACGAAAGCAAACGCGCAGGCCCGGACACAGCACCGCCTTGGCACGCAGCAGGTGACGCAGACGCGGCACCGAGAATTTGGGCGAATCGAAATACTGGGGGTCTGGCGTGAAACTGATGCGGGTGCCGGTGTTGCGCCGGCCTACCTTCTCCTGCGCGGTCAGTTTGCCGACCTTGGTGCCACCGGCGAAGGCCATGTGATGCAACTTCTGGTCCCGCTTGATGAAGACGTCGAAGCGACTGGACAGCGCATTGACCACAGACACGCCGACGCCGTGCAGGCCTCCCGAGAATTTGTACGAGTCGTGGTTGAACTTGGCGCCCGAGTGCAGGCGCGTAAGGATCACCTCAACGCCGGGCAGCTTCTCGGTTGGATGCATATCGACCGGCATGCCGCGGCCGTCATCCTCCACGGTCATGGAGCCATCTTTGCCGAGGATCACGTCGATTTCGGTCGCGTGGCCTTCAAGCGCCTCGTCAACGCTGTTGTCGATGACCTCCTGGGCAAGGTGGTTCGGCCGCGTGGTGTCGGTGTACATACCGGGACGCTTGCGAACCGGGTCGAGGCCCAGCAGGACCTCTATGGAATCAGACTGATAGCTACTGGCCATGGACGCTCGTCAAATGGGGGCGGCGGCGACGACAGTGCAGGTCGATATCCGATAGATATCGAACGGCGGCTGCCGGGGCACCACAGAAAAAGTGTCAGGGGTTGTTTGCCTGCCATCAGTCAAGATGGGTATGAGCGGGTATCCGGTCGCTTGTGTCGAGCGCTTGCTGGCTGCCAAGGCTGCGTGGACTCCTGAATCTCCTGCGAAAACGACGAATGGACAGGCCGTGCCGATTATAAGGGACACGCCGCGTATTTGACGCAGAAAAACACCGCAATCTGTCGCAATTTCATGCAGGATGCGCCCACGAACGACTGTCGCACATTTCCTGACCCGCCAACGTCGGGTCGGGCAGCCATGATGAACCTACGAATGACACAAATGCCACGAATAAGAGGTAAGCATGGCCAACATCTTTGACATCGCGGCAATCCACGACGCACTCGCCGAAAAAGGCCAGGCGGGCGGCGAGAGCCTGACCCAGTTTGACGACGCCTTCGTTGGCGTTGGCCGTTACGAGGGCGACTCGGGTTGGCGGCGCAACCCCAACGGCGATGAACTGCTGTACCTGATCGACGGCACCGTCGAGATCGAACGTTTGTACGACGACGGCACATCGGCCCTCGAAACCCTGGAGAGCGATCAACTCGTGATCGTTGAGCGCAACCAGTGGAACCGGCTTGAGTGCGACGGCTTTGCGACCGTCCTATACATCAGCCCAAGCGAAGATGGTGCCGAGCGTCAGGATGGCCATCCCGATGGCGAAGACGATGACGACTTCGATGGGGAAGGGGACGACGGGGAAGGGGATGATAACGATAGCGAAGGGGATGACGACGACGAGCGCGAACAGAACTAAGCCAGCGTCATCCCGCTGAATGCCGGCACCGGTCACGACTTGGGAGAGTTGCCCAGGTCGATAGGGTCCATCGAGTAGCCATGGGCGAGGCAGAACGTTAATAGTTCGCCAAAGAACCGATTGATCTGGGACTTCTCGTCCGGCTGGTACATGCCCTGATTGGGAACATCATAACGATACTTCGCGACCCGGTGCCGCTCAAAGCGCACGACCTCTGCGCTCTGCAGATCGTGATACACCCGCACCTCGATGAACGGCCACTTCAGCCACGGACGCTCCTGCGCCTCGTCTGATTCCACCTGTACCTCGACCATCGTCGTGTACCGGCAACGCTCAAGGATGCTGATGGTGACCACCGCGCCGTCGTCCATCTGGCCGCGCACGCCAAAGGTGCGATCCGGCGCCGAGTGCATCTCAGGAAAAAGCCGCATCAGGCGCACGTAGTTGGTGTCGCATTCGGCCATGTCCAGAGCAAGGTCCGGCACATAGCGCTTGCGGCGCGTGAGGGTCGTGTTTTTCAGCTTATTCGGCATTCTCTGTGACCACTTTCTTCAAGCCTGTAAACAGCCGCAAAAGCCGGCGACCATTGTCCACAAGATGCCCCACATCGTCGAGCGCAACATCCGTCCTCGCGCCGCAGGACCCGTCAATCATCGCTTCCATGAATGTCACATCATGGCCTGACTTTGACTATAGCCCGGTATGTAGCCGGGTTGCGACCCATGCTGTGAATATTTGTGACGCGCGTCAATCGGGCGATGCGCGCAGCCCCAAAATGAGCTGCTCGACCCGCGCGACAGCACCGCGATTGGCCGCCATCACCGCCTCACCGCGCGCGCCGATGGACCCGCGCAATTCAGGATCGGCAAGCACCTGCCGCAACTGCGCCACCATCTCGTCACCGTCGCGCACCACCTGCAACGCGCCGGCGTCCTCGAACCAGCGGGCGATGTCTTCCACGTCGTCCAGATGCGGCCCCATGAGGATGGGCAGCGAAAACGCCGCCGCCTCCATCATGTTATGACCACCGGCCGGCATCAGGCTGCCGCCCACGAACGCGACGTCCGCCGCCGCATAGCAGGCGAACAGTTCGCCCATGGTATCGACCAGCAGGACATCGATGTCGCTCGTCACCAGCCCGCCGCTGGTGCGACGGACGACCCGCAGACCAGCGGCCTGGCACAAACCCGCCGCCTCGTCGAAGCGGTTCGGATGGCGCGGCACGAGTACGAGCAGCAGATCCGGGAAGTCAGCCGACAGGGTGCGATACGCATCGATGGCGATCTGCTCCTCCGGCGCATGGGTGCTCGCGGCGACGAAGCACAACCGCGCATCCGCATTCATCAGGGACCGGAACTCATCGCGCTTCGCGTCCATATCCTCTGGCAACTGCAAATCGAACTTCAGACTGCCGGCCACCTCGCCCTTGGCCGGTGGCAGACCCAGGTCGAGAAAACGGGCGAGATGCTGATCGGTCTGAACGGCGACGCGGGACAGGTCGTCCAGCATGCTGCGTGTGATGATGCCAACCCGCGCATAACCCGCTGCCGAGCGCGCGGACATACGTCCATTTACCAGAATGCTCGGCACCCCGGCCTCCCGGCACCTGGCAAGCATGTTCGGCCAGAGTTCCGTGTCCACGATCACCAGAACCCGCGGCCGCGCCTGGCGGATGAATCGGGCCATGCCATCCGGCAGATCGTAGGGCAGGTACGCATGAAACGCCGCGTCACCGAAGAGTTCCCGGCTACGCGCATGACCGGTTGCCGTGGAATGGGTCATCAGCACGGTGCCGTGCGTGAGCAGACGTCGCACCAGGGGCGCGGCCGCATTGGTCTCCCCCGCGGAGACCGCGTGCACCCAGAAGTCGACGCCGGCGGACGGCAAGCCGACCGCTGACAGGTCGCCGAAGCGCTGTCGCAGATTCTGTCGGTAGAGCGGCTCCGGGATGGATTTCACCAGCAAGCGCGCGACCACCAGATCGATAATCAGGTAGTAGACAAGGCTGTAGAGTCCGTAGGCAATTCGTCGGAGCATTCGGGTGCGTGTCGAGGGAGGCTTAGTGATGATTGTCCGCGAGACGCGCTCTCGCTCGGCGCTTTATAGCAGGTTCGAGGGTATGGCGACCGGGTTGCCCACCGAGTGCAAATCGTGAGGGCTATCTCACGCCCGCCTACCGAGAGATTGACCTGAAGCACTTCCTGGGCGCAGTCCGATTTCGAAAATCGCGGCACGAGGCGGCTCCGCCGCCCTGCTGGCGGGTTGCACCCGCTCAGTCTGGGACTCGGACAGCACGGAAGCCGACATCGTCGTAGCGACAGCCCGGCGCGCTGCGATTGCGAAACGCCGCGCGCACGCTGCGCGCGTAGTCGACCCAACTGCCACCGCGCACAACACGGCCCGCCGTCCCGTCGGCATCACTATGCTCGACTCTAGGGTTGACGGCCTCGCCTGCCGAGTAGTCAGCGAAGCGGTCGTGACACCACTCCCGGACGTTCCCCAGCGTATCGTGAAGACCCCACGCATTGGCCATTTTGGTCGCAACAGGGTGTGAGCCATCTGTGGCATCGTCGCCGTCGTACCAGGCAATCTCGCCTATGTTCCCGTACCGCGCCGTCGTAGTCCCGGCGCGGCACGCATACTCCCACTGGGCTTCTGTCGGTAACGCGAGTGCCAACCCCGGCGACAGCGCTTCAATTCGGGCAAGAAAGGTCTGGCAGTCGTCCCAGGACACCGAGTCGACGGGGCAAGCAAGATCCGACCCTTTGCGACTCGGGTCATTACCCATCACGGCAAGCCACAAGTCCCGTGTGCACGGCGTGTCGAACATCCAGAAGCCACGGGTCAGGGTGACGCGATGTTGCGGCCCTTCATCCGAATCGCGACCTTCTTCATCTGCCGGCGACCCCATCAGAAACGCACCCGGTGGAATCCAGCGCAACCGCTGCGTCACCTCACCAAACGCAATGTCTACAAAGGGACCGACCGCGTCCTCGCCCCAGGCCGACGCCCAGGCGAGCGCACTACCATCGGCCAGCGGATGCTGGCGCTGATCGATGATTGCGGGCATGTCCGGCATGTCGAGTGTGGCCGGGCAGGTTGATGTCAGAAGTCGGTCCACCGGTGAGCTTTCGCGGAAATTAGATATGCGCCATCGTCAACAAAGCGCTTTGCTCGTAACGCGATTGGATTGGCCGCAGGAAACCAATTGAGGACCACTGCGTCGTCATTACCGCCAAAGGTCAAATGAAGATTCATCGATGCACCTTAGCCATGTGATCCCAGCCGACCCACCCATCCGCCGGGCACGTCGACCAGGCCGAAGCGTTGAGTCGGCCAAAGGCAAAACGATGTCGTCGGGCTTCGACCGGCCTCATTCCCTCTGGCGATCCACCCTGGAACGTCGGACTGCACGGAAACCAACGCCCCTGCTTCGGAGGTCCGACGCTCCGCGAACGCGGCACGCGGCGCGCGGGGTCAAACCAACTGCCGTCTCGTGCCGCCGCAAGCTTTGCCCCCGATTCCTGGAATCGCCCTCAGAGTACGGGATGAGGTCGTGCTGAAACGAAGTTTTCGCAAGGATCTGGTCGGCGACGGCTTCGTCGAGGTTTTTGAAACCAACCTGCGGCAGGGACACCTGACGCGGACTGCGGTACGCGTTGCCGGCCGCAACAAAACTGAGAGGCCGGCCGTCAGCCCAGGCCATCGCCTCCTCGACCGTCAGGTTGTTGACGCGCTCGATGGTGATGATGGTGCCCGATTCTCGTCGTCCTCGCCCTCGCCTATCTGCGGCGCGTCACATCGCCGCTGGTAGCGATATACATCGACGAGTTAGCGGGGCGCGAAGCGCGATTGCAGGCGATCGAAAAACAACTGCCGGAGCTGGAAGCGGTGCATTCGGCTGTGCGGGAGTCGCATACAGCCCTGAACCGGCACCGGGCCTGGGACATCAACAAGGAGATCAAAATGATTTCGGCAAAGTACCTGCGTCTGCGCTCCGAGGTGCGCTTGCTCACGGGCTTTCTTGTCGCAGCGCAGTGAAGTCCGATTGCAGGGGCGCTTCGCGGCCCCTGCAATGCATCGGCCACCACCTCCTGCTCCTTCTCCTGCTCCTGCTCCCGCCGTGACGGATGAAGAGTGACGGATGCGGTACATTTCCACCAAGCTTCATCCAAAGCGACATCCCAATCACTGTTTCAGGAAACCAGACATGCGCATCGAATCCATCCGCACCATCGTCCTCACCGACGGCTTGCCGAACCTGCTGGTCGAGATCGTCGATGAGGCCGGCAATGTCGGCACCGGTGAATGCTGGTGGGGCATGCCGACACCGGATGAGCCCGCACGCGGTGCGCGGCCGATCGCGGCGGCGGTGGAGGATCTGATCGCGCCGCGCTACCTGGGCCAGTCTGCCGATCATATCCAGCGCCTGTGGTTTGAAACGGCGGATCGGTACGCGCGCTACGGTGACGGCATCGTGATGATGGCGCTCTCGGGTGTGGACATGGCGCTGTGGGACCTGAAAGCGCGGCGCCTCGGTTGCAGCCTCGTCGATCTGCTGGGGGGACCCGCCAAGATGAAGGTGCGGGCTTACGCCAGCCTGCCGCCGCTGCGGGATTTCGATGCGCTGCGCACGGAGACGCAGCGCGCGCTGGACTACGGTTTTCACGCCATCAAGCTCCACGAACTGGACCCGGAGGCGACTGCGGTGGTGCGCGAGGCGGGCGGCGACGACCTCACGATCATGGTGGACGTGAACGGGCACTTCGACGTCAACGAGGCGATCGATGTCGGCAATGCGCTCGATGCGTACGACATTCTCTGGTTTGAGGAGCCCGTGCGGCCGATGCGCGACGTGAACGCGATTGCCGCCGTCGCGGAGCGCGTGCCCATGCGCATCGCAGCCGGGGAAAACGAGTATTCACTCGCCGATTTCGAGCGGCTGATGAGCGCCGGGATCATCGACTACGTGCAGCCAGAGATCACGAAATTCGGCGGCATCACACCAGCCCTGCGCATCAGTACGCTCGCCGAGTTGCATCACGTTGCGCTCTGCCCACACAACTTTCGCCTGGGCCCCTGCCTGCTCGCATCCATCCATTGGGGGTTCACCAGTCCCGCGACCGAGTGGTTCGAGTTGCCGTGGGTGCCGGAAGGCACGCACTTCGGGAGCACCGCCAAATTGCCTGCAGTCGTCGATGGCTTTGTCGACGTGCCTGATTGCACTGGCATCGGCTACGCGCCGCACGGGACGTGACCGCGGATTGACTCCATGGGTGCCAACGCGGACACTCCTGCGCAACGTTCCATCCTGAACCATTGCCCCAACACCGCTTGAGCCCAGCCAACCCCACTCCGCCCGACTACGACGTCGCGATCATCGGCGGCGGCGTGGCCGGGCTGTGGCTGCTGGACCGGCTGCAGGCCGCCGGGCACGCGGTTGTTCTGTTCGAGAAACACTCGCTGGGCGGCGGCCAGACCGGCCACTCGCAGGGCATGATTCACGGCGGCATCAAGTACTCACTCACCGGGGCGCTGACCGGCGCGTCGGAGTCGATTGCCGACATGCCTGCATTCTGGACCAAGTGCCTCGCCGGTACCGGGGAGATGGACCTCTCGGGCGTCGCAACGCTCGCCCGCGACTATTATCTGTTCTCGGACGGTCGGCTCGCATCGAAGATAGTCGCGTTCTTTGCATCGAAGCTTATGCGCGGCCGGGTGACAGTGACGGCACCGCATGAGCGCCCGGCCGTCTTCCAAGACCTGCAGTTCAAGGGCGAGTTGTACCGGCTAGCCGACCTCGTTGTCGACGCCTTCTCACTGATCGAGGTGCTCTACCGGCGCAACCGCGACGCGGTCTTTCTGGCGGGCGCGGCGATCTCGCAGACAGACGAGCAGGTGACGTTAAGCCTCGACGACGGGCAACGCGTGACCGCGCGCACCTGCATCTGCGCCGCTGGCGAGGGCAACGAGGCCCTGCTTGAAGCCGCAAAGATAACGGATATCCCCATGCAACGTCGGCCGCTGCACCAGGTTTCTGTCACCGCGCCCGGCCTGCCCGCAATCCATGCACACGCGACCGCGCTCGGCTCCGGCGAAAAGCCCCGCGTCACGTTCACCACCCACCTCTCGGCCGCAGGCTTACCTGTGTGGTATCTGGGCGGCGACCTCGCCGAGACCGGTGCCCGCCGCGACCAGACGGAACAGATTGCCTTCGCCCAAGCCGAGCTTGCAGCGCTGCTGCCGTGGGTGAGCCTGGACGGCGCGCTCTGGAAGACCCACCCCATCAATCGCGCGGAGCCGTCACTCGGCGGCGCGCGGCCCGACCTGCCTTTTGTCGGACACGCCGGCAACGTGCTCGCGTGCTGGCCGGTGAAACTGACGCTGATGCCCCTGCTCGCGCGCCAGGTACTGGCCGAGATGCCGGCGCCATCGATCACCACAACGCGGCAACCCCCTGACCTGCCACCCCCGCCCCACGCAACCGGGCCGTGGGACAAGCTGTACTGATGCTCTCTGTGCGCAAGCTTGGGAACACCGGCCTCGCGGTCTCGCCCATCGGCCTCGGCACCGTCAAGTTTGGCCGCAATCAGGGCGTCAGGTATCCCCAGGGATTTGAGCTGCCGGAGGACCAAACCCTCGCGCGTCTGCTCGATCAGGCGAGCGAACTCGGCATCAACCTGCTGGACACCGCGCCCGCGTACGGCGCAAGCGAGGCGACGCTCGGGCGTCTGTTACCCAAGCGACGGGACCGTTTCCTTGTGTGTTCAAAGGCAGGCGAGTCGTTCAACGGCGCGTCGTCCACCTACGACTTCTCGGCCGAGGCGCTCATCGCAAGTGCAGAGCGGAGCCTGCAGCGACTCGGCATCGATCATCTGGACATCCTGCTCATCCATGCCGATGGCAACGACGAGGCGATCATCCGTGGCGGTGCGCTCGATGTGCTGATTGATCTGCGCGAGCGTGGACTCGTCCGCGCCATCGGCATGTCCACCAAGACCGTGGCTGGTGGGTTGATGGCGCTTGGGGCGAGCGATGTGGTCATGGTGACGCTGAATCGGCAGGAGACAGCCGATACCGCGGTGATCGATTCGGCAATCGACGCCGGCAGAGGCGTGCTGATAAAGAAAGCACTGATGAGCGGCCACGATGACGCGCCAGCAGAGGCCCTGCGTTTTGCGGCCGACTATCCGGGCGTGACGAGCGTCATCGTCGGCACGCTGAGCGCGGACCATCTTGCCGAAAACGCCGGGGCACTCGGTTCATAGATTCTTTGCTCAGAGCGCGTTCATAGACGCCGAATCTTCTCAACCAGCGCACTGGTCGATGCGCCCTCCACCAGCTTCAGCACCCGCACCTCGCCGCCAGCGGCCGTGACGATCTCGGCACCCACCACCTGATCGACGCCGTAGTCGCCGCCTTTCACCAGCAGGTCAGGATGCAACGCGTGCAGCAGGTTCTCAGGGGTGTCTTCTTCAAACGCCACCACCCAGTCGACCGCAGCGAGGCCCGCCAGAATGGTCGCGCGCCGGTCCAGCGCGTTGATCGGGCGGCCCTCGCCCTTAAGCCGATGCACGGACCCGTCGTCGTTCACTGCCACGATCAATCGGTCGCCCAGTTGCCGCGCTTCTGTCAGGTAATCAACGTGCCCGGCATGCAGGATGTCAAAACAACCGTTGGTGAACACCACGCGCTCGCCGCACGACTTTGCCTCTTCGACCGCGATGACTAATTGATCGCGGCTCATCACACCGCGATCGACGCCGACTTCTGCTGCTATCGCGAGTCGAAGCTCCGGACCGCTGATCGATGATGTTCCCGAATGGCCGACCACGATGCCGGCGGCGGTGTTGGCGTGGCGCACGCCTTCGAGCAATGACTGGCCGGACGCCAGGCACGCCCCCAGGGTCGCGATCACGGTGTCGCCGGCGCCCGTTACGTCAAAGACATCCAGCGCGTGCGCCGGCAGATGTACTTCCTCCTGATTGCCCTGCACCAGGGTCATGCCCTGGCTGCCGCGGGTGACCAGCATGCCAACGAGGCCGTGCGCCTCGATCAATTGGTGACAACTCGCGACCATGTCCGCTTCGCTCCGCCAGTCGCCCGCCGCGTTCGCGAGTTCGCTCGCGTTCGGCTTGATGATGCTGGCACCGGCATAGGCGCTGAAGGCCTTGAACTTGGGGTCGACCAGCACCGGCAGCCCCTGCGCCCGACAGAATTCAATCAGCGGACCTGGCTCGTCGAGCACGCCCTTGTCGTAATCCGACAGGATGACGAGATCGATGGATGGCGCAGCTTCGGCGACGGCGGCCTCGACTGCGGCCAGCACCTTGCCGGGGTCAACGGGCCCGTTGTTCTCAAAATCGGCGCGTACAAGCTGCTGTTTCTGGCTGACCACGCGCAGTTTCGTTGTCGTCGTCACGCCGTCGTCGACAATCAGAGACGCGTGGATACCCGCCGTTGCGAGTTTGGAGGTGAGCACCCGTCCGGGTTCATCGTCGCCGACCGCCGCGATCAGGGTCGCGCGCGCGCCCAGTGCCGCGACGTTCAGCGCGACATTGGCCGCACCGCCGGGCCGGTCCTCAACTTCGGTGACGTTAACAACCGGAATCGGGGCCTCGGCCGACACCCGATCGGCATCGCCGTGCCAGTAACGATCCAGCATCGCGTCGCCAATGACGAGCACGTGCGCGTTTTCGAAGGTGGGAAGATTCACGCGTCAATCCACAAGTCTGGCAGGCCGCGCAGCTTATCACGGCAACGTCTGCTGCCCGGTCCCCGCTCCCATTGACGAATCGCGGCACGACTCATTCATCACCACCATCGCCGTGCCCTGGACGGCGCGCCAGATACCAGTTTCTGACCCGCACATAGATGAGCGGCACGACCACAAACCACTGCAGATAGCCCAGGCACCAGATGACGATCCAGCGCGCCGCGTCCGGCAAGGTCGCGAACCCGAACCCCATCTCTGACGCCATGCGGTCCGCCGCCAAACTGATCGGCGTGGTCAACCACCCGGCCGTCGCCTCTGCCGTTGCACGGGTCTCCGGGTTGCCATACCAGGCGACGCTGCCGAGCGCGATGAAGAGATAGGCAAAACGCAGAGTCCAGACGTGTTTCAGTGACATGGCTTAGGTGCGCTCAGAATCGATGCCCGTTTTTAACACTCTCTTTAACACTCTCGGAGAAATTCGGGCATTCTTGCCCTGCCTTTTTCCGCCAATTGATCGCCTCCCCATGGTTTGCTACCCGCTCGCACCCGCTGCGCCTGACTCGCCCGCAAGCGGACATCGCTCGCTCGCTCACATCCGATCGCGGTGAGTCCGCGGGTCAAAAAACGTCTGCCGATCTGGCATCCGCGCGTGTGGCCCACCTGGGTCGGCCTCGGCGTCATCTGGCTCATTGTCCATCTGCCGCACCGCGGGCAACTCGCGGTCGGTGCCGGACTCGGGCGGCTTGGGCTCATCCTCGCGCGGCGGCGGCGGCACATTGTGGACGTGAATCTCGAGCAGTGCTTCCCCGACATGACGGGCCCCGAGCGCAGCGCGCTACGACGCCACGTTTTTCGCTCCACCGGCATGGGACTCACAGAGACGGCACGCGCGTGGCTGCGGCCGGCAGAGGCGTACAGCCCGCGCGTCACGATCGAGGGTGCCGAACACCTGCGGGCGGCCGCGGCTCGCGGCAAGGGCGTCATCCTGCTGGGGATGCACCTCGCAACGCTCGATCTCTGCGGCGCCGCCCTCGCGCGGGAGATCAGTTTTCATGTGATGTACCGACCCAACAAGAATCCGCTGATCGAGCGCATCATGACCCGCGGGCGGGCGCGCAACTTCGCCGGCGTCGTGCACCGCGAAGATATGCGCGGCGTGCTCGGTTGCCTCAAAGCCGGCGGCATTCTCTGGTACGGGCCGGATCAGGACTACGGGCCACAACACTCGATCTTCGCCCCGTTTTTCGGCCGGGACGCCGCGACCATCACCGCAACGGCCCGCATCGCCAGAATCACCGGATCGCCAGTCGTCGTCTTCAGCCACTACCGAAGCGCAGACGAACGTGGATACACGGTGCATCTGTCGCCATCGCTAGCGGATTTCCCCACGGGTGACGAGGTCGCCGACGCAACCCGCATCAACGGGCTGGTCGAGGACGCCATTCGCGTGGCACCTGCTCAATATTGGTGGATGCATCGCCGCTTCAAGACGCCGCGCGAAGGCAGTAAGCGATTGTACTGACCGAACGATGCGCTTACGTCAGCAGCTTGTGATCTTCGAGGCTTGCGAGCAGTTGCGCGCGCACGCGTGACTCGGAGAAGAGTGCGGAAAAGCGCTTTAAGCCGGCGGCGCCCAGGCGTTGCCGCAGGGCATCATCGTTGCGCAATCGGCCCACTACTTTGACCCAGGCTTCCGGCGTGTCGGCCAGAAAACCCGTCTCGCCTGGCAACATCACCGTGACATTTGCGCCGACCGGCGACGAGATGACTGGCAGTCCGGCCGCCATGTACTGGATGACCTTGAACGCGCATTTTCCCCGCGCCCACGCGTTGTCCGTCATCGGTGCAATGCCCACGTGCGCGGACTTGAGTGCGGTCACCTCCGTCTCTTCGGACCAGGGCACGCACTCGGTCACGAGCGGCGCAAAGTCGGCCTCGAAATCGCTGACAATTCTGAAGACGATGTCCGGGTAGGCCTCTCCCATCGCTCGCAGGTGCTCGGCGTGCTCATGCAGGTAGCGGCTGGTGGAACGACTGCCGAGCCAGACGAGGGTGAATTTTCCCGATTGCGCAACCGTTCGGTCGTAGGCATCGTCGGCGACCGGCGTCGGCACGATGGAGACAGACCGCGCGATCTCACGCGCTGCCTCCGCGAGGTATCGATTGCCGGCCCACACAACATCCACACGCTGCAGCAGCGCCTTGAACCTGCGGTAACGTCGCGGGGAAGCCTCGCCGTTACTGCGCAGGAAAATAGCGTCGTCGAAGTCGAACACCAGATGCTGGTTGACGCTAACCAACAGGTGTACAAAGGGGACCGAAAAGAGCTTGCGCTGGATGATGACAACATCCGCCCACTGGGCGAGCGCTATGAGGCCGATCTTGCCAAAGAAACCAAGGTCCGAGGACAGCAGCCAAACCTTGTGCCCCTGTTGCTCCAACCGCGATTTGAGCGGCAGCAGCCGATGGCGGGTAGAGGGGTCGCCCGGGCCCTTTCCGTCTCTGTCATCCCCACCCTTTCCGATCAGCACGTACTTCAACCGCCGTTCGCCTCGGGTCGTCGGGCGACCAGCAGAATCTGCCGCGCAAAGTCGATGCCAAGCAGCAGGAAGACCGGATAGAAGACAACGCGGCGGAGCAGTTTCTTAACCAGCGAGTCGTGGTACAGCCGGTAGATTGACTCGACCTCAAGCCCGCCAAGGGTCGCAAGCGCACCCAACTCGTCATAGCAAAACGGCGTCAGATGAGTCGCGTCCCGCAGGAATCCCGGTGGATAGAAGATGTTCGGCGTACTCAGTACCAGCGTGCCCCCGGGTTGCAGCAAACGACAGCTTTCTGCGATCGCCGCGCCAGCCGCTTCAAGCGTCATGTGCTCGATGACCTCAAAGCCGAAAATGAGATCAAACGTGCCATCGTCCGGAATATCTTCAAGGGCGTGAAAGTCGTGACCGCCATCGGTGTCGATGTCGCAGGACGCATAGCTGACGTCGCCCCAGGCCTCGCCCAGGACGCCTGCGAGATGGCAGTCGCCGGCACCGATATGCAGCACCCGTTCGCCGCCACGCCCGAGTTCGAGCAGCACGTGACTGTACCGGCGCCGAATCGGCAGGGCCCAGATGTCGCCGAAGCGGGCGGCGATGCTGCAGGTAGAGCGCACTCCAGTTGAGACTCATCCGCCCCTCGCCATCTCGTGCAGCACCCGGCGCAGCGGCGGCAGGTCCCAGAACTGACGGTGAAACGCACCGTAACTGTAATGTCTGATCAGTCGCTGACGGGCGGACTCCGTCATCGTGGCGAGCGCATCGCCGTCCGTGTCGCGCAGATCTCGCATCGCGCGGGCAAGATCCTCATCGTTGCCAACCTCGAAGCTGAACGCGTGTCGATCGACCACCTCACGCGGACCGGGCGCATCGCTGCAAATGATTGGCAGGCGCGCGAGCATGGCTTCCAACAGCACGAGCCCAAAGGCCTCGGCGCGCCCCGACGGAAACACAAAGGCGTCAAGTGCACGCAGATAACGCATGGCACCCGGGACGTGGCCGGCCAGCGTTACCTGACCCGCAACACCGCACCGATGCACGAGGGCCGTGATGTCATCGAGGCGGGTGCCGCCACCGATCAGCACGAGGTGCGAGTCGTCTTCCAGCCGTGCAAACGCGCGAATCAGTGCATCGTGATCCTTCTTGCCGATCAGACGCCCGACCGTACCGTAGACAAATCCCTCGGCGGGCAGTCCAAGCGCTCGACGGGCGGTGCCGCGGTCCAGCAGTTGGCGCTGCTGCGCCGGCACATCGAGGGCATTTGGCAGGACATGCAGACGGCCGCGCTCACTGACCCCCGGGCAGGTTTTGGCCACGTCATCGCGCACGGACCGGGAGACGGCGGCAATCGCGATCATCGGTCGCCAGAAAGTCATGAAGAGGCGCCGCGTAGGTCGTCGAAAGATGCTGTGTTCATGCGCAACCGCGAGCAGCAAACGAATGGGAAAGAAGAAGCTCATGATGCCGGCAAGGTAAATGGGCTTGTACCGGTGGGCGATAACAACATCAAATCGCCGCTGCCGAAAGAGCCGGGCGAGCTTAAACAGACTCGCAAACTTGATACCCCGGAGCGTGCCCTGACCCTGCTCGAAGAAGATCACCTCATCGCCGCCGGTCGCCCTGATGACGTCAGGGTTGGTCTCGCCCTGGAGATAGAGCGTAGTCACATGCACGTCGCCCGGCACATCGTGGCTGCCGAGCCCTGACAGGCCATCAGGCGCTCGTCCCGACTTTATGAACGCAGCATTGTACTGGTGGCAGATGGCCGCAAAAGGACCGGCCGGGTCGTGCGCTATCTGCAGGATGTTCAAGCGCAGCGATTCCGTCCGGGCATCGCTGCGATCGTTCCGGGATCACGTAAATGCGAATGCGCTCGCAGGGATCTCACTTGGTGACCAACAGATCTTCGAGGAAGAGATACTTGAGATCAGAGCCGAAGAACATGTTGAGTGCGTCTTGCGGTGAGCACACCATCGGCTCGCCGCGCCGGTTGAGCGAAGTATTCAGCACCGCCACGTTGCCGGTGATCGCCTGCATCTCCTGGAGCAGCGCGTAATATCGCGGGTTCGCCGCCTTGTCGACCACCTGAATGCGCGCGGTACCGTCCTCGTGAACCACCTCCGGAATGCGCTCCCGCCACTCATCGGCGACGTCGAAAGTGACGGTCATGTACGGCGCGACCTCGGGCAGCACGCTCGGGCAGAACGGCCGCCGGCGCTCCCGGAATTTGATCTGCTCACTGATACGATCTGCCACTCCGCACACGCTTGGACAGCCCAGAATGCTGCGTCCGCCGAGGGCGCGCGGACCAAACTCCATGCGCCCCTGGGACCACGTGACCGGATTGCCCGCCGCGAGCAACTCAGCGGCCACCTTCGGTACGTTGTCCACCTGTTGAAAGCGGGGCCTGCCCTCGTGCGCCGCCACGCATTCGTCGGTGGTATAGGCAGGCCCGAGATAGACGTGCCTGAGCGGCGCAACCGGCACATTGCGGCGCCAGGTGGCGTAGGACGCCGCGCCCACCGCTATGCCGGAGTCATTGGCCGCCGGTTGCACAAAGAGTTCTTCCACATCCGGTCGCGCCAGGATGCGCTGATTGAGTTTGACGTTGAGCGCACCGCCGCCTGCAAAAGCAAGCTTGCCGGTTTCTTCCAGGATGTCGCCCAGAAAGTGGTCGATGAGCGCGAGCGAGATGTCTTCATACAGGCGCTGGATCGCCGTAGCGTAATGCACATACGAGTCATCCGCCACGTCACCCACGCGCCTCGGCCCCAGCCATTCGACCAGCTTGGTCGAGAAGTAAAAACCCCTGCCGGCCTCCCGATAGCGCCGCAAGCCCACGGTGTTGACGAAGTCGGTGTTGACGCGGATCTTCTTGCCATCGAAATCGACAAGACGCGACAAGTCATACTTGTCCGGGTCCCCGAACGGCGCCATGCCCATCACCTTGTACTCGCCGTCCAGCATCTCGAAGCCGAGATACTCCGTGAAGCTGGCGTACAACTGCCCGAGCGAGTCCGGATCATAAAACTCGGCAATGCGATGAATGCGGCCGTTCTCGCCCCAGCCAAAGAAGGTGGTGGCGTACTCGCCCTTGCCATCGATGCCAAGGATCGCGGTCTTCTCGGTAAACCCGCACAGATGGTACGCGCTGCTCGCATGGGACAGATGATGGGGCACCGCGTCGAACTGAACCCGATCCCAGGAAATGTGCAGCTTTTCCAGCACATCGCGCACACGTCTGACGTTGCCGCGGTAATGCCGGTTGCCATTAAAGATCGCATCGAGCGCACGGTCGGGCGCGTACCAGTACCGACGTGCGTAGCGCCAGCGGTCCGGTTGCAGGAGCCCGGCCCCCGCAAACGGAAAGGCAACGACGTCGACCTCCGACGGCCGCAACGATGCAAAGTCGAGGCAAAAACTCGCGGCCTCAAGCGGCATGTGATTCTTCTCATGCTTCTTGCGAATGAAGCTCTCTTCTTCAGCGGCCGCAATCAGTTCACCGTTGATGAAGAGCGCTGCAGACGGGTCGTGGCCCAGCGCACCGGAGAGGCCGAGAACAACGAGGGGCTTACTCGAATCGGCGGTCTTTATGGAGTCTGATCCGAACAACGTGTGCTGCCGCTAAACAAAGTGAGCGATTGTAAAGGTGCGGTCCTGCGCCGCCTAGCGCAAGGTCCCGGGGAGACGGCCGTTGGGCGGCGAACATCGCGCTCGAGGCGGTGATCCGATGGGTGGATGCCGTGCAGCCACGCCTGTTCGGTTGACCGCAGCCGCCCTTCGGCCAAGAAAAGGCGTTAAGGCCGAAGCGGGGCGATTAACCCCTGGAAGCATTCTTTGACCGGTGGATTGTCTTTCCAATTGGCCATGAACCGATCCAGATCCTTGTTGAACGCTCGCCGGAACCGCTGTTCGGACGAATGTTCGTGCATAGCGTCCAGGTCGATCAGAACGGGGCCTGCGTCTGCCATCAGAAAGTTGGTCGCTTTCATATCACCATGGGTAATCTGCACGCGCGCCAGTTCACCAAGGATTTCGGCTATCGCCTGCGCGCTGTCAACCGACTCGATCCCCTGCCGCATGTGCTCCGCCGCATCAACCGCCGGGATGTATTCGGTGACGAGATACGCGGTCGTGCGGAGTGGTCCCATGCGCTTTTCGATGAGCGCGACCGGCGTCAGTGTGTCGATGCCCAGGAACTCAAGCCGCATAGCGTTGCGCCAGGAGACCCACGCCCGACTCTTGCGTCCGGCGCGCCGCAAAAAGTGCCAGGGGTTTTTGATGTTGTAACGTTTAACCACGAGCGCACGGTCACCCAGATGCACCAACGCGACCGTTGCCGAGTTACCGTCTTTGAGCAACGTGCCGGTCGCCATCACATCATCAGGCGTCGCCAGCAACTGCTGGATTTCGGGTCCGTACGCATTGCGGTCACAGATCGTGAACCGGGTGAACGACGATTCGCAGACAAAACGGGTGCACTCTCGAAACGCTTTTTCGATGTAGCGGCGCTTGCGGGTCTGACGCTTGGCGGCCACCAGCGACAGGAGACGCGCCAACCGGCCGGATTCACGCGGCCACTCGCGCACCGCCTCGTAGGCCGGCAGGACGACATTGATCAGATCGTCGTGGCGCGCAAGCAACTGGGCGAAAAAGAGCGCCAGGTTGCCGAGGCTGGCGCTCTCGGACAACGGCGTGCCGATCGCCTGGATGCCGCCGCCATCGATGGCGTAGAGCTTGCCTTCCCGCAGCAGGAAGTTGTTCAGATGAATGTCGCTTTGACTGACGCCGACCGCGTGTAACCGGGCCATGATGATCATGAAGCGCGTCAGCACGTCGATCTTGTCCTGATCGGTGACGGCGCGATTCCAGATGTCGAGCAGATTGTGCGCCTCATCCAGGAAGTCAAAGGCGAGCACGATGCCTTCGCCGCCGCACAGGGTCCCGGACCAGCGAAGTCGCGGGCATCGAACGCCGGCGCGGGCCACCGCGTCCATGCCACGTTCTTCCTGAATGGCATATTTCTGGGCACTGCGGCCAAGAAACGTCTTGATGAGATAGGTTCGGCCGTGGACCCGCGCCTTGGCAACAATCCGCTTGCCGGGCAGCACCCGCAAGATTTCAGACACGGTCATATCGACGACGTCGACCCCGCCGGGCAACCCGCCGGGAAAACCACTGCCTGACTGCACGCGTAGCCAGAACGGCATCGGGATCGCCCGCCTTGCAGTGATGAGTTTATCTGCGTCCAGCATTTCCATCGAAGATCACGCTCCTACGATAGCCGTCCCACCGCCTGGTGCCGACTACCGCGACTTACATTCCTTTGCCCGCTTCAGCGGCCAACTTTCTCCGTCTGAGTCCCGTCTATAGTCCCTGTTCAGTCGCGTCAAGCCGCAGCGATACCCCTGACCCGGCGTCGCATAAACCCGCTCCTCCACTGCAGGTTGTTCCGGCCTACCGAGCCGGTATGCGGCCCGCAAAGAACGCTTCTACCCGAAGCATCGCGGCCCGGTCGCCAGACCCCAGTTTGCGAGACGACAGATATTCATGAATAAACGCCAGTCGTGGCCGAAGGGTCAGATACTGAAGCGCCATGCGATCCAGACTCGCAAGGTCCTTGCGCACCCCTCTGGACCGCAGCACGGAAGGCAGCCTTCGCCCAAGGGGGCTATCGATTATATAGACTTCGGGCCTAGGACGAAGCTCAACGAGCACATTTCGCCAATTCAGGTCGTTGTGAATGAAGTTCGCAGCGTGCATCCGGCGCACGTGCGCGCCCAGTCTGCAGGCCACCTGCCGCACCCAGGCGGGGTCAAGCAGAATGGGGTCACCGCGGCGCGCCAGCGTTTGCAGATCCGCGACGCCGGCGATCTCGCGGGTAATCATCAGCCCCCGTCGACCGGGACCCCAATGCTGCTGTTCGCCCCAGGCCACCACTTCTGCCGTTGGAATGCCGATGATCGCGAGGCGTTCGAGGTTCTCCCACTCGGCGCGTACGCGGCTGCGTCCCACATACCGGCGCAGGTGTCGACCCGCCTCGTAGTAGGTCTTGACGTAGAACGTCTCGCCGCCGACCGTCACCCGCTCCAGGCGGCTGATCAGGTCTTCCGTCACCATCTCGCCGCATACCGCAACCGCATCTTCTGCGCGCTGGAACTGCGGAGGCACATTCCCGCGAGTGCGCCATCGGAAGCGACCGTGTCCCAACGCCGAGGCCGTCCTAGACGGCAGGCAGATGCAAGAGCACGCCGCCGACCCGTCCGTGTTGCTTGCGGTACAGCCGGTGTGCCCGGTCAATCACCTGACGCCAGAACACCCGGTCTTCGACCAGCACGTGCCGCAGCGACTTGCCGGAATATCGACGCACAAAGCGGAGCAGGTCGCGCCTCGTGAGACCGATGTCCGCGGCCGAGAAGAGGAGGCCCGCCATGTCCTTGACCCGCCAGCGCCCGGGCGTGCGTGCGCGAATCTGGGCCCGGTGCAGGTCGATCAAAAAGAGCCTCGGCTGCTCCTCATCCACGGTCGCGGCCTCGAGCAGGAAGTGGCAAATGTAGTAATCCCGGTGATTGAGGCCGTTGTCATGCAGCCGCGCGGACACGCTGCCGACAAGGTCCAGCAGACGCTGCTTGCGCACCCACGGCGGCGGCTCGCGCACCCAGGCGCCGCAGTAATCCTCAAGACTGATTGTGTGATCGAGCGCTCTGGTCACGATGAACGACTCGATGCTGGCGGGGTTCCGGCCGTGCGATCCGTAGGCAACCGGCGTCAGGGTATCAATCCCCAGCCCCTGAGCGCGCTTGATTGCATGCCACTCGTTGCTGGCGCCGAGGACCGGCGCTTTTAGCTGCAGGAGATTCTTCAGTATCTCCCGCCAGCCGACACCAAAGTGAAGCTTCGCGAAGTAGCCGCGGCCGTCTACCTCGAAACGAAAGGTACGCCGTATGCCCTGATCGCGGAACACTTCGCCGTCGATCGCCGCCAGGTGCCCGAACAAACCGTGCGGATCGGTCGCGTCGTCACAAAGACCGCGCAGTTCTTTTGCAACAAAGGCTTCTGCAACACCTTCTTCTCTCACACCTTCTTCTGCCACGAATGCTTCTACCCCCTCTTCTTGTGCCACAGATGCCACGTCAGCCGACCACGCGGCCGATCAACTCCGCCGCGCGCTGCGGCAGGCTATAAAGGTCCGCCTGCTCGGCGTACTGTCGCCCGTTCGCGCCCCAGCAACTGCGCTGATCCGAGATCAGCATCTCCAGCAAGAGCCGGTTGTAAGTTGCCTGCTTGAAGGGCGCGGGCACGAGTTTGCCGGCATCGGCATCGCGGACGTAATGCGCGTAGCCGCAAATGTCGGTCGCGAGGACCGGCAGCCCGGCGACGACGGCCTCGAGCAGCACCGTACCCGTGTTCTCATTGTACGCCGGGTGGATCAGCAGATCCGCGCCGAGCAGAAAGCGCGGGATGTCGTCCTGACCACCGAAGATGGTGACCTGGTCGGCAATGCCGAGGCGCCTTGCCATACGCAAAAACGGCGACGGA
>Ga0114999_10002391_pt1 | contig 24768 bp, 25 predicted proteins | sample ArcticOcean_MG_C_3_FD_89820 | JGI IMG/M metagenome (GOLD analysis project Ga0114999, IMG submission 89820) | Marine microbial communities from western Arctic Ocean - ArcticOcean_MG_CB8_126 | ecosystem: Environmental > Aquatic > Marine > Oceanic | place: Arctic Ocean: Canada Basin | collected...
TGGATTCACATTTGAAGTGCAACACCTGCTCGTTGAACAACTCCGCAGGAGTCTTATAGTCCAGGCATTTTCGCGGAGTGTTGTTGTAAGCGCCAACTAATTGGATGAATCGATCATCACTAAGCGTTACAAGATCCGTCTTTCGATGTAGCACTCGTCGCATCCGTCCGATCGCATTCTCAACGCCACCTTTCTGCCATGGCGAGTACGTATCGCAGAAGAACGTTCCATATCGAGATCATGCAGTTCGTAGTGGCGAGCGAACTCAGTCCCGTTATCGAACGTGATCGTCTGACGCCACTCCGGTGGCAGCGGCGCCAGGATTTCTTTCATGGCCATAGCGATCGGTATCGCTTCCTTTGTGAGCGGCCTGGTTGCGATGAGTAGACGTGAATAGCGCTCATGCAAGGCCAGAACTGCCTGCCCGTACTTGCTGAACAGCATCAAATCAGCTTCCCAGTGGCCCGGACTCTTACGATCTTCGGCCACCTCAGGTCTCTCCGAGAGCGGTCGACGATGAGCCCTAAATGAGGCGGGAGAGCCACCCTTGCGCCCCCGCCACCCTCGCTTCGACTTCGCACGAGGGAGCAGATCACGCCACTCATACTTATTCGTACGAGTGATCTGGGCGTAGATGAACCGATAGATCGTCTCGTAGGAGATCACATGTTTGCCAGCATCTCGGGCCAGACGTCCAGAGACTTGCTCAGGTGATCATCCAGCCTCCAGACGCGAGATAACCAGTTCACGCAAATCGCTATTACGATCCAGTATCGAGCCGGTCCAACGGCATGCGCGGCTCAACTTCTGCGCTTACGAAGGCTTGTAACCACTTTGCCTCGACGTATTCCGCTTTAGCTCTCGAGTAATGGTTGATGCCGAGCGATCCAAACCTGCAGCGATTTGCCTGATCGAGGAACCGATGGCTTGTAGACGGGCGATCTCGCACCGCTCTTCAATGGAGATTTGTGTGTAGTTATGTCCCATGGCAACACCCTAACGAGGTGTTGCACTTCGTTTGTGAACTGAGGTAGCCCAGGCACGGCCTCGCGACATCCACCCGCAACGCGACATGCGCAACCAACGAATTAACGACGCCGGGGCAACCCCCCGGTATTACCCGGCTGTTGGATCCCTAAAGTGCCTCCATGGCAGATGGCTAGAAAACCGCAATTGGATTCGCTGGCGAACCCGTACCCCCCAGCACCCGTAGTGGATTCACCGTCAGCATGAACTCATACCGACCCTCCTCCGCACACACATCCGCCAGCGGCTCCAGCAGCGAATTGTCCACCAGCGCCACCCCGTAAGCGAAAATCGCTCCATGCACCGTCCACGGCACGTCGTACTCATTCGGCGCCGCATCCATCATGTCCCACACCAGCAGCGACATCTCGTTATCTCGAATAAATGGGAGGCACGAAGCGTGCAGGCCCGGCCGCTCCGCTCCTCGCGTCCACACACCACCATTCGCCGCCGAGAATTTCTCACGGCCGCTATAAACACATACAGCATCACCAGGCTGCAGGGTGATGCCCTCAGCAGCAGCAATCTCCTCCAACTCCCCTCCGTGAACCGGCGTATCCAGCGTCACATGCTCGCCACCGCGATGCTTCACCACATCAAGTAGCACCCCGCGCGTCAGAATCCCATCCGACCACTCATCTACCGTCCCGTGCCGCACACCATCGAACTGCACGTTCTCGTTGTGGTCGACACCATCCCAACCGCCGTTCTCATCCCACACATGGCACAGTGCGTCTATGTGGGTAGTCGATGTTCCATGAAACGCCACGCCAAAATACTCCGTAGCAGCACCACCACCCGGCGGCCGATCGCCCTTCATCAAAAATTGTACCGCAGGCTTCGGATTCTCCGCAGAAGGCTCCGTAGGAAACGGCCGACTCAGCGAAACCGTCCGCCCAGTCTTCACCAGCGAAACCGCACTCAGGCGCTTCGCATCATCAATCAGATTCATCGCCCCCGCGCCGCCCTTATCGCCCCAACGACCCCAGTTCCGCTTATCCCGCAAATACCCATCAACATCCGCGCGCGTAGGCAAAGTGTGCTCAGTCATCCAGTCATCTCCTTGTTGATTTGAATCCGAGTGAAATCCCTTCGCCGTACCAATAACGTCGGCTGTTGCCGTCCCGCGGCCAATACGACCTTTGGTCCACCTAAGGTGTCTGCTTGCCCCACATCTCAATCGCGTGGCCGTCCGGGTCCGAAAAATACAAATGCAGCGAACCATCGCCGTGAGCCATCGGCCCCACAACCTCGTGGCCCGCATCCGTCAGCCGCTTCGCAAGTGGCTCCACATCCTCCTGCGCAACCCCGTACACAGGATGCACCTGCCCAATCTGATCGCCGAAGTAGTGACCAAACGACCCCTCCCAGTAAGTGCTGTTCCACACGCCCGGCTCCCAGATCCCCAGGTACTGGTTATCGCCAATCAACAGCGCTCGTGAGCCCTTGCCCGGGCCGCCATCAAACGACGCATACTCAAACCCCAGAACATCCACATAAAAATCAGCCGACCGCTCCGCATCCGCCACCACAATCGCCAGCTCAAAAATTCCGTAAGCCTTCATGTCATCAGCTACTGCCTAGAGTCGTATCGTATGAGCACACCCGCTCGGGACGGAAGTATAACCCCACACTGCTTCCACTCAGATACGTCACCGTATGCGCACACACCGCATTCGTCGTCCCGAGAAGGAAGGCTCCGCGACCGACGTAGGGACCTCATCTTTAGAGTCACATCACCTGATCACATCCACCATCACGGGATGAGGTCCTCACGGCCCGCAATGCCGATCTCAGGACGACGAAGCAGGCGGGTGCGTATGACCAGAACCCATCGGAACACCCCATCAACCAATACCAAAGGTTGAGTGAAATACTCAGCTTCCTAGTTCCCGGCGAAGCATGTCCAGCGCGGAGTGCCCTACTCTCGCAGGGCTACGTCCCTACGCTCCCAGCCCGGGCGGAACATGCGCAAGAAGTGCTTCGGCGAGTACGGGTGCTTCGCCGCCTCTTCCTCATCCAGCTCCACGCCAAGACCCGGCGCCGTCGGCATCTGAAGGTGGCCGTTCTCAACTCTCAAGTAGCCGTGCAGCACATCTTCCGTCCACGGCTCAAGGAAATCGTCGAAACACTCCTGGATGAAGATATTCGGCGTCACCGCGCAAATCTGCAGCGCCACCATCGTCTTTAGTGGACTCTCCGCGTTGTGCAGCGCAAGCTCCGCATGATGCGCCCTTGCGATACCGGCGATCTGGATGGTGCGCCAAATACCACCAACGCCCAGAGGCTCCGGGTTGATGACGTCGGTCACATCAGCCGCAAGGAAGCGCGCGAAGTCGTGTAACTCATGCATGCGTTCGCCCGCGATTACACGCACAGGAACCTTCTCGGCAACCGATATCAACGCCTCGATATCGTTCGACAGCACCGGCGTCTCAAACCACGTCACATCGTAGTCAGCCAGCCAGTTTCCAATCTTGACGGCCTCGCCAACGCTGAAACGATCATGCGCCTCAATCAGCAGATCAGCCGAGTCCCCAATCGCCTCACGGACCGCACCAACGATGGCCTGCGTCTCTTTGTGCTCGTCACGTGACATCTTCATGTAAGCGGTGCCAAACGGGTCGAACTTAACGGCCGTGTAGCCCTTGTCGATCACCTCACGCGCCTTGTCCGCCATCGCCTTCGGATTGCGCCCACCGGAGTACCAGCCGTTGGCGTACACCCGCACCTCGTCCCGCACCTTGCCACCAAGCAGCGTGTGCACAGGCACACCCATCGACTTGCCAAGAATGTCCCAGCAGGCCATCTCGATCCCCGCCATTGCGGGCGTAATGTTCAGGAACGCCGATAGATACAGATAGTTCCATATCTCATGGACATTGCAAGGATCCATGCCAATCACGAGATGCTTCGTCTCTTCGATGGACGCAACGCGAGGCTGCGTTTGCAGACCCCCGGTGGCCTCACCCAACCCCGTAATGCCCTCGTCTGTTTCAACGACTACGAAGACCCAGTTTTTCCACGGATTCCCAACTACAACGGCACGAACATTTGTGATTTTCATGGCACAAGCCTAGCCATGATTACCGCCCGTCCAACACACCCGCTGGGAGTAAGTCGTAATATGCCTGCTCCACGACCATCCTTCCGCCAACCCACAACTACCGGAGCAGACGCTTGGCAACCCGAATTGAGCCCGACTACTTTTACGATGTGATTACGGTGGCACAGCCAGCGATCTCACCTGATGGCACGCAGGTGGCCTTTACCAAGCAGTACGCCAGCCGCGATGCCAACAAGATTCAGTCGCACATCGTTATGTCCATGGGCGGCGAGCTTCGTGATTACACGCAGGGTCCATACGACTCCGCCCCACAGTGGTCTCACGCTGGCGATCGGCTGGCATTCGTTCGCAAAGACGACAACGATAAGAGCCAGATCTGGACCATGCCGACGTCAATGGGCGAGGCAAGCCAGCTGACCACCCAACCGGGTGGCGTAGCGGGCTTCGAGTGGTCACCCGATGACACTACGATTCTGTTCCAGTCCACCGTCGATCCAAGGGATGAAGACCCTGATTCCGACAAGAAACCTGTGGTCGTAAACCAGCTCCGATACAAGACCGACGGCTCCGGGCTGAACGGCAGCGGTCGCTCACACCTCTTCACCATCCCATCAGATGGCGACGAGGCGGAGCAACTCACCCACGGCGATATCGACCACTACGCCCCCACCTGGTCACCAGATGGCGAGCGAATCGCCTTCATGGCGGCGAAGGACGTAAACCGGGAGTTTGAATCGCGCTCTGAGGCGTACACGATGAAATTGGGCACCGGCCTCTCCCGATCCATTAGCGCTGGCCTGTACGCCGTTGCCGGTGTCACATGGTCGCCGGATGGCACGAAGTTGGCGGTACTGGGAACGGCATCGCTGGAAGAAGGTGGCGCATGCACGCCAATGTGCCAATCATGGATATTCATCATCGAAGAGAACGCCCCTACGCGCTCAGTAAGCGATGACAGCATCTGGCCGCACCTTGATGGCTACTACGACTCCGCTGCGGGCAGGATGCGGTGGCTGGAAGACGACCGCATAATCTTCTCCGCCGCCGCCGCTGGGCAAAGTTACATATGTTCAGCAGACGCAAACTCTCTCGATATTCAGAAGCTAACCCCCGGCGGCGCGCTGATCACCGGCTGGTCGGCGACAGCAGATGCCAGCAAAGTAACCTTCGCCACCGGCACGCCAAATCGCATCTCAGATGTGGAACTCCACGACCTCTCCGCTGGCTCCAGTGAGACACTCACCGACTTCAACTCAGAGTGGCTCTCAGCACACGAAACTGCTCACATCGAAAAGCTCACGTACAAGCGAGATGGCGTCGACCTGGAAGCTCGCATCTACTTCCCTCCGGGCTTTGACGAGTCCGAGCAGTACCCGCTGCTTCTCGATGTCCACGGCGGCCCTCACGGCGTATTTTACGACACATTCCTGCCGGTGCATCAGATTGCGGCGAACAGCGGCTATATCGTGCTAGCGGTCGACCCCCGCGGCTCATCAACATACGGAAAAGACTTCGCTTGCGCCGTCCACCATGACTGGGGTGAAGGCCCATACGAAGATCTGATGGCGGGCGTAGAACTAATCGCCGAACGACCATACGTAGACCCGAACAAAGTGGTCATGCACGGCTCCAGCTACGGTGGCTACATGGGCACCTGGATGGCCGGACACACAAACCGCTTCAAGGCCATCGCTGTCGCCGCGCCAGTAACCAACATGCTCAGCTTCTGGGGCACGTCAGACATCGGCGTCCACTTCTCGGAAATCGAACTGGGTACAGGCACCGGACTCGAGAGCTTCGAGGCGTACGTCCAGCACTCCCCAATCTTCTACGTCCCCAATGTAGAGACACCAATGCTCATCCTTCACGGCGAGAACGACGACCGCGTACCAATAGAGCAAAGCGAGCAATACTTCACAGCCATGCGACGACTCGCAAAAGTAGTCGAATTCGTCCGTCTACCAGACACCTCCCACGGCCTCTTCGCCAACCGCAATCTAGCAATGCGCGAAGAATACTTCACCCGTGTATTCGACTTCCTGGAGGGCCAACTCAACCCAAAGGCTGACTGACCTACCGTTCATACGATCGACACGGTAGCGGCGGGTCTAAGACCCGCTCTTCAATTCGAGCGATCGCAACGCTGATCCAGCCACACCCCACATCCGCCACCCCGGCGAAGGCCGGGGCCCACCACGCACACTCACGTTCACGCTCCACTCCCCAAACGCGAACCACCCCACATCCGTCTTTCCGGAATTTGCGCCCCGCGCAAATGTCCGGAATCCAAGCACGCACACGGTTGAAGTATGGTTGTGGGCAATACGCATCTGCCGTGTGCACTCCAGCCTTCGCCCCTAGCGCCCTGCGCTCTATGCCCGTGCGGCAGGCACCTCTACCCCACAACACCTTTTCGGACATGCTCGCTGACCGGGTCACGACCATTGGGCACATCCCTCGCCCGCAGATCATCTTCCAGATCGTCGTAGCCGCCACGATGTCCAACCACAAACCCACAGATGACCGTATAGTCGTCCGCCGATACGCCTAATTTCTTGTACGCATCTGCCTTCTCGATGCCGCCCATCCCATGTGCGAACAGTCCCATCATCGAAGCCTGGAATGCCAGCGACATCCACGCCGAGCCGGTATCGAACTGCCCGGACCCCAACGGACTACCATCATCGCGACTCTTTTTCGCAAAGAAATAGCCGAGTAACGGTGCGTTTGTGGCCCATTTTTGGTTACCCGGCCTTAAGACCGAGTCAAAAACATTCCGGTCTGGACCATCCGTCTCATAGACCACCATCCACGGCTGCGAGTTACTTGATGACGGCGCCCATCGGGCCGCTTCAAACAGTTTTGCGATTTCGTCCTCCGTCAGAGGTTCACTGGAAAACGCTCTCGTAGACCAGCGTTCCGTGAACACTGGGGCGACATCGGCATCGGCTTGGCGATTATTTTCGACTTCAGACATACAGCCTCTTTCGTTCTATCAGCTTCAGGCGGGTTAAGATTACGCCCTCAAACTCTTTAGATTCAGGAATTCAACATGAAGATTACAGATGTCAAAGCTTATCCCCTGAAGACCCCCGCAGCGCTGGTACTAATTTTCACCGACGAAGGCGTAGAGGGAATCGGCGAATGCTCGCCGATGAACATCGAGATCATGGCGCACTTCGTTGAGACCGCCCTGAAGCCACTGCTGGTAGGGAAAGACCCTCTCGATATCGAACAACTCTGGAACAAGATGTACATCCGCACCTACAAGCTAGGCGTGCAGGGAACGCAGCCATCCTGCATCGCATGCCGGTGACCTTGCCCTCTGGGACATCAAGGGCAAGGTCACCGGCATGCCCATCAACAAGCTCATGGGCGGCGCCGCACACAGCACATTCACCATGTACAAGTCCATCGGCGGCGGCATGCGCCTGACGCCCGACGGCATGCTCGACCTCGTCAAAGAAGCCCACGACCAGGGCTTCAAGGCAGTCAAGATTCGCATGGACTACGGCCCGTTCAACCAGGATACCGACCTCGATAAAGACTTCGAGATGTTCCGCCTCTGCCGAGAATGCCTCCCCTACTCAATGCCGCTCAGCTTCGACGCCAACAACGGCTACTCCGTAAACGGCGCCATCAAGCAAGGCAGGCGCTTCGAAGAACTCGGCATCTACCACTTCGAGGAGCCGGTAGCCCAGTACAACTACGAAGGCATCCGCCAGGTCGCAGACGCCCTCGACGTACCCGTCTCAGCAGGTGAGCACGAGTACACCCGCTGGCAGTTCCGAGACCTAATCCTGCAGGCCCGCCCTGACATCCTCCAGCCCGACATCGTGAAGTGCGCTGGCATCACTGAAATGAAGCGCATCGCCACGCTGGCCGAAACATTCGACATGCAACTCCTGCCGCATCAAACACAACCATCGATAGGCAACGCTGCCTCACTCCACGTAGTCTCAACACTCCCACAATCCACCCGTCCCCACGAGTACACCGGCCCCAGCCCCGACCTCGACGATCTTTTCGACGACCCCTGGGAATTCAAAGACGGCCAAATCACAATCCCAGACCGCCCCGGCCTCGGCCTAACCCTCAACGAAAAAGCGTTAGAGTCCGCGATTCTGTAGCGGTCACACAATCGCGATCTGAACGCCTAGGTAGCGGCGGGTCTAAGATCCGCTCTTAATCGCTCGTTCAACGCGTGTGCAGTCGACTAATCTACCGCTGAAGAGCAGGTTTGAAACCTGCCCTCTTCAGCGCCGCGCTCAATGCCCATGCGGCAGGCACCGCACCCCGGAAGGGGCAACCCCCCGTGGTTGCCCGCGCCGACCACACCGCGCGCATCAACCCGCACCCCTCTTACCCGATCAACTCCCCCACAACCCGCATCGCACTCAAAACCGCAGACTCCAACCCGGAATTCTCCGTATAGTCCCCGCAAAAGTGAATATTCCCGTACGGTGCCCTGATCTCATCGATCAACTCCAACCGACCAACCCGCCACGGACAAATCGCATGCGGCCAATGCTTCACCGCCCGCTCAAGCACCCGCCCCCGCGCCTCCGGGAAGACATCGACCAGCTCCGATTCAAATATCGCCAGCGACTCATCATCCGGCATCTCCTGAAGCTTTTTGGACGCATCGTTCCCGGCATACAACCTGATCAACCCCCGCCCATCTTCTTGCTTCAACGCAGGGGAGAACGTGTACGTAGGATCGCTAACACCGATGATCTTCTTGCCCACCACAGGAATCCGCCACACACCTTCCCCCAGGAAGTACTCAGACGGCCTATCGACCAGAAATGCCGCCGAAGACATAGCCCCGTACTCGCACTGTGCCAACGCAGCACGCTTGGCCTCTGGCACATCCCGAAGCACCCGCAACGCAAGTGGCGCAGGCACCGCCATCACGCACTGCTGCGTCTCGACGGTAGTGCTGACACCATCCTGTTCATATTCGATGGTGATTGCCCCCTCAGCGGACTCAACATTCGTCACAGAAGCACCCGTTTCCACCCTGGCGCTAACCTGCTCAGCCAACGTCCGCGTGAGGTGCCCCGTACCGCCCTCAACGAAAAACTCATCCGCCGCATGATGCAAGAAAGTGTTCACCGGCTGAAACGCAGCAACCTCATCACAACCAAGAGTGCTGGAAGCCATAGAAAACGCGTCCCACAGAGCCTTCACGTCTGGATCGCTTATCTTCAACAGATCCACCAGAGACTGCTCGGACAACGCCCTGAATCGCCCGTTATCAGAGCGCGGCGGCTTATCGACGATTCCGCTGTAACGAGACCGCAGTCGAAGAGCACTCAATCCCATCTTGAACTTGGACTTCAAAGAAATTGGCAGCCCCATCAGATATGTGAAATCCGACGACGACGCCACCAGCTTGCCGTGCATATAGGTCGCCGTCTTCGTCTTGTCGATCAGCCTGCGCTCCACACCAACCTCATCCGCCAGACGAGCAACGTTCGTGTCCCCGCCCGGGATCATCTGAGCGCCCTGATTGAAGACGTAAGGCCCCATGGTCATCGAAACCGTTCGGCCACCAACCACGTCCTCTTTTTCCAGCAACAGCACGTTCTTGTCACCCAGCCGATACGCCACCGTCAGGCCCGCCAAACCGGCGCCCACAATAACAACGTCAAACTTCTCCGTAGAACTCAACTCTGCAGTCACTTTCGCCTTGGAATTCTCGTGCCGTATCTGAGGCAAGAACAATACGCTTCCGATCTGCTCCTATGTGACCACGAGGCACCACTGTTGAGAACTCCACCCCGTGTAACCCGATAATCGAGGGCACATCCCCAATCACTGGAGCAACCGTGGCCCGAGTACCCCGATCCGACTTCCTGAGCGCCGTCACCAACCTCGCCGCAGAGGTCTACGACTTCCATGAGCGATGGGGCGTAGAAGAACGCCTCCCCGACTCAGCTATCGAGCGAATCAGAACGCGGCAACCAATGCTGCGCGAAGAGATGCGGGAACTCGATGACGAAGTGATCACGGAAGATGAAATCGCGCTAGCAGAAGAAGCCACAGACGTAGCATTCGTAGCCATCGGGCATCTCGCAGTGCTGCAAGAGCTAAGCCTTAGCGCAGTTGAAACAGTGGTCGCCAAGAACGCGGCGAAGATAGACGCCTCGCACTACATAAATAAAGTAACCGGAAAATCACCCGGCGCACCAAGTCAGCCTAGCCGGCGTTACGCTCCCAGCCGCGCAGCAGGTCCTGGGTCAGTCGATCCATCGCCTTGCTCATATTCGCAAAGCTAACAATGCCAATCAGCTTGCCGTTCTCCACCACAGGAAGCCTCGACACACCGCGCTCAGCCATCGTGTGAGCAGCCTCAAGAATGTCCGTATCCGGATCGCCAATGTGTACCGGCGTACTCATGTGCGAAAACACCACGCATTCGTGCGGATCATGCCCAGCACCCAAACAGCGGGCCGTCAGATCCCACGTCGTAATGATCCCCTCAACCTCGCCGTCCCGGTTGACCACAAGCGACCCAACATCCATCTCTCGCATGCGCGCCGCAGCAGCAACTATCGTGTGCTCGGAGCCGACAGTTGCAACAATGGGAGTCATCACATCGCGAATCTTCAAGGAAGCATCTCAAAGGCAATATTAGGTGGACGCTAATTCTCATTGTAGCCCCGTGCGCGTGAATCAACGAACCCCATCGAGTCATCAACAGCACGTGACCCCGATCCGGGCAACCACAGGGGGTTGCCCCTACGACATATCAATTGTGACCGGCATCCCGACACACCCCACACCCGTCTTTCCGGAATTCTCGGCCCCGCGAGAATGTCCGGAATCCAGGCACGCACACAACCATCCGCCTAATTACGCGCAATAGGCGAAAACCATGGCATGCAACTCTTCTGTGCGTCCGCGCTCAATGCCTGCATGGCAGATACTCAGCGCCCTGCGCTCAATGCCAGCTTTGCTGTGCCCGTGCGGCAGGCACCTCAATCGAACTCGGGCCCCGGTGCGCCAGTTAGTACGATGGCCAGCCACAAAATTCCACCATTTAACGACACTCGACCGCAGTGGGAGGGCACTACGGTCGAGCAACTTTCGCCGGATATCCAGCAGCGAATTATTGGTTAGCGCCCGCCCGCAGGGCGAGTCGGGACAGTCTCCGGAGCTCCGCCCGCTGGTACATGAGTGGCACCAGCCCGCCCGCCCACAGCTTCACGGGTGGCATCCGGTCGAGATCCAGAATCTGGCCGGGAAGTTCCTTCGGGTCGACCACCACGCTCTGCCAGGATGTCCCGGACTCGATCGAACCGTTGGCTGAGCCTATCGACAATGCCTGCAGCGTTCTCACGGGCAGTATTTGCACGCTCGAAAGCCGATGTAATGCGTGTTCGGGCAGCCTCTGGAATCTTGTCGTTATCCAACACTCGTTCCAGTATTTCTACGTTCCGAGTGGCGTGAGGCTCGAGCAATCCAGCGAGGCGTGCTATCACGTCCAGTCTCGCCGTTTCGTCCTGATCCGAACGTGCTTCCTCATCAGTGATGAATCTCTCAAGACGCTGCCTAACTTCGTCGGCCTTTGCAACGCCGGTGACGGTAGGCTTTTCGCCCCGCTCGTCAACTATCGCAGTCACAATCTCTCCGTCCTCGGGAATCTCAGCTTCAGGACCAAGCGTGATTTCACGAGTTGTACCGTCTGGCAGAGCAATAGTTAGAACACCATTGTCTTTACTGACAACTGCGCCACTTACGGGCCGAATTGATGGTCCGGTTGGCTGAACTAAGATCTGCACCGCTGTCCACTCGTTTTCGGCAGTTTCCTCTGCCAGAATTGCCACCGATGCGCCCTGCTCAAATGTGCCCTGGACCGACTCTGCGCCCGGCGTCCGCACTTCTGTACTCTCCGCAATAATGAATGTCACGGTGCCAACTTCTTCATCCCTTGCCTCAATAGTGACTGAGGAATCATCAAGCTCGCTAACAGTTCCGACGAAGCCTTGACGCAGCGCTTCCACTTCTTCAACTTCAGAGACAACAACAGGGACTGGAACCTGAGCAGGAGTAGCAGCAACACTGGAAGCAAGTACTCCCAGCGCGATCAACGCCAATCCTGCGCACTTTACTCTTTTCATTCCAAGAATCATTTTGTGTTTCCTAACGTTTTTCTACTCAGTAACTTTTTGTTTTCGTATTACAATTATTATCCATTAATCATTACGGATAGGTTACAAATAGTCACTCTCGGAATATCCCGATTGACTTGAACTGTGACGAGCCGTCAAGCCGAGTTGATGTGACCTCAATCAGGTTTGCTCCTACCACCAGAGCGATAGATGCCCGCCACACTCCATTGGAGTCAACTTCGGCAAGAATCCCATCCACAGACACCACTGAATCAGGGGAAGCCGACCCAGCAACCTCGATCGTTGCACTCGAAACAACCGCTCCATCTGCCGGGGATCCAACCGTCAGGGAACCAGCAGCAGCAGATACTGAAAACACCACCAATGACTGGAATTCTTCCTGACCATCAAGGCCGAACGCAAAGATTTCCAACAGGTTCACATCTGGAGAAAGTTCTACTTCCGTAGACCACTCTCCGGAGCTGTTTGGCACAACAGACAAGCCGTTCACAGCCACTGTTGCATCTTGCCGGACCGTGCCCGCAACTATCACCGCCGTGGATGACACTTGATCCCTGTCTCGCGGTGAGTTCACGGTCAAACCAAGAGCAATGGCCTGAGGGACGGTGCCGCCCACACCAGGCTGCACTGTCGCGGTCGCAGCGACAGCCTGCGCGGTACTGGTGCCAGGCAGCGCCGTGCTGGCTGCAACGGTAGCCGTCGCAGGGTCATCACTGCTAGATCAGGCGATTACCACCACTGACAGGGCAGTGACCAGCACAAGCCATAATTCCGATTGTATTTTCACCTGAAATTTTGTCCTGAAAATGCCGTAATAGTGGCGTAATAACTCGAGCGCATGTGTATTTATATTCATGTACTGAAGCCGGATGATTAGTTACGAGATGGTTACCGTCTGCGACAAGGGATTTTATTGACCACGCTGGATAAGCTACGCAGAGAAATTATAAGACCACTACGACAGATAAACATGAGATAAACATGGTACTTAAGTAACTTTATCGCTGCGTCTGGAAGAACCAACAGCACGTCAGATCGTCTGTGGTGGAACCGAGATAACCCGGCCTTAAATCGGCCGCCCGATGTTTCCTAACCGCTGCGTCAGCAGCGGGTTCTCCCGGTAATCAATCGGCACCTCAATCAAGCTCGGGCCACGATGCGCCAGCGCCTCATCCAGCGATGGACGCATGTCCGACGACGTCTCCGCCTTCACATAGTGCCAACTAAACGCTCGCGCCAGATCGCTGAACACCGGATTCCCAAACACAAGATCAATGTGTCGCCCGAACTGCGTCTGCTGCTTCCACTCAATCAGCCCGTAACCACCGTCCACCCACACCATCACATTGATATCAGCGCCAATCCGGACAGCCGTCTCCATCTCCTGCACGTTCATAAGAAATCCGCCGTCACCCGCAATCGCCAGCACCTTCCGGTCTGGATGCACAATGCTGGCCGAAATCGCGCCCGGCAACGAGAAGCCCATCGCCGCAAACCCATTCGGAATCAGGCATGTATTCGGCTCATCGCACTGGTAGTGGCGAGCGATCCACATCTTGTGTGAGCCCACATCCGAAAGCAAAATATCCTCCGACCCCAGCGCCTCACGCACATCCCTCAACACCTTCTGCGGCCTAATCGGACTCTAGTCAACATCGGCTGAATGCTCCGCAAAGTCCTTCAGCATCGTCTCCCGAAGCGCAAGCTGCCCCGTGTGCTCCTTATGGAACGGATCCGCCTCAGAGAGCGAGTTGAGCCGAGACAGCGCGTTCGCAAGATCACCAACGACTTCAACTTCCGTGCGGTAGTACTCATCCACCTCGGCGACCAGCGAATCGAAATGAATGATTCGCTTATCCTTATTAGGATTCCACAGCTTCGGCGGATACTCAACAATGTCGTAGCCAATTACGATCACAAGATCGGCATCTTCAATCGCCAGCGACGGATAGTCGCGCGCCTGCAACCCAATCGTGAACAGGCTGCTATTAGACCGACGGTCCACCGCACCCTTCGCCATAAACGTGTTGATCACGCCAATGCCAGTCGACTCCGCAAGCCGGCGCAGTTCGACGCTCGTATGCCGTCGCACACAGCCATTCCCGGCCAGAATCACCGGCCGCTTGGCCTCAAGAATGCGCGCCCACGCAAGGGCAATCACCTCGTCTGCCGGCACCGCCTGCACAGGCCGCTGTGATTCGAACGGCTTCGAGTCGACGGGCATAGAAGCGATATCTTCTGGCAACTCGATGTGGCACGCCCCCGGCTTCTCCGCCACAGCCAGCTTGAACGCCTTCGAAACCACCTCAGGGATGTCCTCGGGATTCCGTATCGGAGTCGCCCACTTCGTCACCGGCTCAAACATAGACACCACATCCATGTACTGGTGGCTCTCCTTGTGCTGCCGATGACTATCCGCCTGCCCGGTAATAGCAATCAGCGGCGCACGGTCCATATTGGCATCCGCCACGCCCGTCACAAGATTCGTAGCACCCGGTCCCAGCGTAGCCAGGCAAACCCCCGGCTCTCCCGTCAGCCGACCATGAACCTACGCCATAAACGCCGCACCCTGCTCATGCCGAGTCAGAACAAGCTCAATCGGCGAATCATCTAACGTCAGCACAAACGCAGCATTCTCCTCACCCGGCACCCCAAAAATGCGCGTCACACCCTCAGCAACAAGATACTCAACAAATAATTCAGCAGCGTTCATGCAATTCCCCTAAATTCCAGATGTCCACTGCCTTAGATGCCCAAGCTAGGCTGACGGTATTCACCGCGCTTCAAATTGCCAGCTCTGCTGCGTCATTCCGGAATTTTCGGCCCGCGAAAACATCCGGAATCCAGGCACGGCCAGATCATTCAGTCAAATTACACGCCATACGCAAAAACCGCGGCATGCAACTCTTCTGCCCACAGCGCCCTGCGCTCAATGCCCGCATGGCAGATGCCTTCAGCGCCTCGCGCTAATTGCCTGCATGGCAGATGCCTAGCTCTCATCCTCGTTGAAATAACTCTGCGTTCCCGTCGCCGCGATCGCCTCGCCAATCCTGTCCAGCGCCACACCATATGCAGCCGTTCGCATATCCGTATCGTGCCCACTCATTCGCTCGTGAATCACCTGGTACTCGCGGTTCATGATCTCGTATAACCGTTCGTGAACTACCTGCTCAGTCCAGTAGAAGCCAGCGCGGTTCTGCACCCACTCGAAATAGCTCACAGTCACACCACCTGCGTTGGCCAGAATATCCGGCACCACGAACACCCCGTTCTGCCGCAGAATTTCGTCAGCCTGGGAGACCACCGGGCCATTAGCCACTTCAACGAGCACCGATGCCTTGATGCGTGACGCATTCTCCAGGGTGATCTGGTTCTCAAGTGCCGCTGGGATCAAAATATCTACGTCAAGCTCCAGCAACTGCGCATTGGTGATCTGATCCGCATCAACGAATTCGCAGACAGAGCCCTCAAAGTACACGGCTTGCAATCGTCGGGACTTATTCTTGACCTCTCTGATGCTGGGGATATCGAATCCCTCAGGCCTAAAGATTCCGCCCTGTGAGTCGGATACCGCCACAATCTTGTAGCCATCCTGAAACAGCAGTTCAGCTACATGTTGTCCAGCGTTCCCAAACCCCTGAACCGCCACCGTGATCTTTGACGGATCCCACTCCCGCTGCCGCTCAATCTCCTTGATCACGTAGTAAGCGCCCCGGCCCGTAGCGTCTTCACGACCCAGGCTTCCGCCCAGTGAAATCGGCTTGCCCGTGATAACAGCTCGCTCGCGGGAACCCGTCATCCGGGAGTACTCGTCATACATCCAGCCCATCACCATAGCGTTTGTGTAAACATCCGGCGCTGGCACGTCGAGGTCTGGCCCCACGGCCCGTGCAATCTGTCTCATATAGCCCCGACTCAAGCGTTCAAGCTCAAGATGCGACAGAGACTTCGGATCAACGATCACCCCGCCCTTACCACCGCCAAACGGCACGCCAACCACGGCCGTCTTGAGCGTCATCCACATGGCCAACGCTTTTACCTCGCTGGCTGATACCAACGGGTGGTATCGAATACCGCCTTTGGCAGGCCCGCGGGTATCGTCGTATCGGACCCGGTAACCCGTGAATACCTGCTGTGAGCCATCGTCCATCCTCACTGGAATCCCAACCTCCAGGACAGCCTTTGGGACTTTGAGACGCGCCAGCGCCTCCGGGTCAATGGACGAATACTCCGCAGCCGTATCGAGACGCCGCAGAGCATCGGCGAATACGTCGTCCGTATTACCTGTTGGATTCGACAATCCTTACCTCCAATCAGCGCCTCGCGCTCAATGCCCGTGCGGCAGGCACCTTCAGCGCCCGCGCTCAATGCCTGCATGGCAGATGCTTACTCCATTCGGGAGCCTACGAACCTTGAGATCGCTCTTGCTGTTGGGTCCGTCCGTACATTCACAATCGCCGGCTTACCTGATGCAATCGCCCGCTCAAGCGCCGGTCGAATCTCGTCCGGGTGCTCAACATTCTCGCCATGCCCACCCAGCGCCTCAGCCATGAGATCGAATCGCGTGTAGCCAAGCTCACGACCCGGCTTGCGAACGCCCTCAACACGCGCCGTCCAACCCTCATTGTTAGAGACCACCACCACGATAGGGATATCGTGGCGCACAGCAGTATCGAAGTCCATCGCGTTCATACCCAGCGACCCATCGCCATGCAGCGCGATCACCTGTTTATCGGGCTTGGCGATCTTGGCACCGATTGCGTACGGCAAACCAACGCCCATGCAGCCACTCGGACCGGAGTTAAGACGATGTCCCGGGTAGTACACCGGAATCGCCTGACGACCGTAATGAAGAATCTCGTTCCCATCGATCGTCACGATAGCGTCGCGGTCGATCACCTTGCGGATCTCGTTGCACAGACGCAGCGGGTGAATCGGAACCTGACTCGTGTTCAGCATCTCCTGAGCGCGCTCTTCTCGAACGCGATTCGCCTCGTCCAGGGTAGATACCCACGCTGCGTTGGAATCGGAACTCAAGCGGCCATCTGCCTTAACGGCCGCCGTAAGCTGACGCAAGATCGTGCGGGCATCACCCACCAGCCCAAGATCGACGTCACGATTGTGACCGATCTCTGAAGACTCGATATCAATCTGAATAACCTTGGCATTCGGCCCCATGCGCTTACCGAACGTGTAGATCCAGTTCATCCGGGTGCCCACGATCAGAATCGCATCGGCCTCCCGAAGCGCTGTGGATCGAGCCGCCAGGAACGACAGCGCGTGGTCTTCTGGAATGAGGCCACGTGACATCGGCGTCGTGAAGAACGGGATGTTCGTCGCCTCAACAAAATTCTGAAGATCCTCGCCAGCCTGCGACCAGTGCGCACCTCCACCAGCGATGACTACGGGGTTCGACGCCCCCGCCAGCATCTCGATCGCCTCAGCGATACCTTCTGCGTCTGCACCGGGGCGCACACGCTTATTGGCGCGCGATCCGGGCACTACATCTTCCTCTTCCACTTCGCCGTAAAGAACATCCTCAGCGCAGTCCACATACACCGGCCCCGGTCGACCCTCTGTCGCCAGCCTGAACGCCGTCGAAATATGCTCCGGATATCGACCCGGCTCCGTCGGCCGCATCGTCGCCTTGCTGACCTTCTCAAAGATACTGACCTGATCGAGTTCCTGGAACGCATCACGACCGTAATCTTCAATCGGTCCAGCACCACCCAGCGTCACCATCGGAGCGCGGTCGATGAACGCCACATACTGCCCCGTGAGCAGGTTCAGCGTCCCTGGCCCAGATGCCGCCGTCGTTACGCCCGGCTTTCCGCTAACCCTCGCATATCCGTGCGCCGCCATCGCCGCAGCCTGCTCATGCCGGAAGTCGATACCCCGGATGCCCAGGTCCTCAGCGTGGTTCACAATTTCATAGATGGGGCCACCCATGATGTAGAAAATATTTTCGACGTCCTCTTCTTTAAGAGTTCGTGCGATCAGCTCTGCGCCGGAAACCTTGGCCATCTGTTACCTCTTGGGTTTTTGCGGGGGTTATCTGTAGAAATGTAATCGGTCAGCCGGGTGATTGTATGTGACCCGACGCCAGTGTGAGTATCGTTACTCTGAAGACTGCGTCACTCCGCCAGTCGAGTAATCGCCAGGACCGCAGCTTTTCCATCCATCGGGTTGCCGCCGTGGCCCTTGCCATGAGTATCCTCCATGAGAAGCACATCACGAGGCTCAAACACACGAGTCTCACCATCACTAGTCGTACCCATAACTCGCTCTGAAACTATGACCGCCCACTGCCTGGTTGGAGAGTGATGGAAAGTGTCGCCCTCCCATCCCGGAGGCATTCGCATGAACACAAATTGCGATGCCTTCCTGAAATCCGACATCTCAAGCGGCGGTGGAGGAGGCGCATAGTCAAGATCGCTAAATCCGACCTCAACATCCTCAAAATGCGACTCTCCCTCGTCGTCAGCAAACATCCGTACATATTTCATCGACTACTCCCCTAACCTCGCCGCCGCATCCGTCGGAAACTCGCTCAACCGCGCAGCACTCGCCGACTCCGCAGGCAACCCCGCTGACTCCGCTGCCACACACAGCAGCGATACGCCCGATAAGAAATCGTTCCTGTGGATGTACTCAGGCTCCACAACCTCCTGCATCAAACCATTGTGCCAGTTACCCAGCGGGAACGCCGTCCCCGTCACCTTGTAGCCAAACGGCGCAAACGCGCTCGCCTCGCACCCGCCACCACTCATGAGCTGACGCTTCACCTTGAACTGATCGTCAGACTCCCGCAGCGCCATCGCCGCGTTACGCAGGTAGCGCTCCGGCTCCTCGTCGAATGTCGTGGTCGCGTCACCCGTACGAATCACCATGCCATCGCCAGACTCCGCGCCCGGCAAAATATGACTCGTCTCCACCGACACGACCGCCGTGCTCTTCGGCAGCAACCCATCGCTAGCCGCCAACCGAGCGCCAAACAACCCGCCCTCTTCAGCACGCGTGAACAGTCCATACACGTTGCCAGCAACTTCCCTCGACGAGATGTAAGCCAGCGCGCCAGCGACAGCAGCACACCCACCAAGATCATCGAGCGCACGAGCGCGAATCACATCACCATCCAACTCAAAATCGACCAAATCAAGAATCACCGGCACTGGCAACTCGTCCGATATCACCTCGTCAAAGCTCAAGCGAACCTGTCGATCCGCTGGCTCACCCTCCTTGCCCAGCACACGCCCCGGAATCCGCCGCCCATCCGACGCAACAGCAAGCACCGGCACATCCGGCTCCAACGCCTGCCGCGTGATCCCACCATGAATGCCAGCAACATACTCGTCACCGCGCTGCTCAACGAGTTCGAACCCCGGATGATCCATGTGCGCCACATACGCGATGCCGGGAGCATCCGCGTCACCGCCCATCTTCGTCACAAGCAAGTTGCCATGCGGATCACGCGTAATCGTCAGATCGAATGCCGCAATCCTCTTAGCGATGGCGTTGGCCACGTTCTTCTCGTGAAAAGTAACCGTCGGAATCCCGCAGATCTCCTCGAGCAGATCCATCGCAAATTCTTGAGCCTGGCCAATGTCCAAAGCACTCTCCATATCTAGTCACAGGTGGGCCTCCGCTACAACGAAGCCCCATTATCCCGCGACATCCACCACGGCGATACAATGCCGCGGCAAATCCATCCCGCCGCACCCAGTCCTGATAGCGAATCACCCCATGCCAAAGATCGTTGCCTACGTCCCCGAAACCACCCCCGTCCACGGTTTCACAGTCGACTACCTCCCAGACGGATGGGAACTCGACCGCGTCGACCCCAACGTCGGCGGCATGGAAGCCCTCAACAAGACCGTGGTTGACGCCGACTACCTCATGATCTACTCAGGCCGCATCGATGCGACCACGCTCCACGCCGGACCCAAGCTGAAACTGGTCCACCTGCTCTCGGCTGGCTTCGACGCCTTCCCGCTGGTGGAAGCCGGCGAACTGGGAATCCCCGTCTGCAATGCCTCCGGCACCAACGCCCAGGGCGTCGCCGAAATGGCCCTCACGCTGATGCTGGGCCTCTACCGACACCTCACATGGGTCAACGAAGAACTCCGCGACGGGGGCTGGAAACTCAAGCGAGCAGACGGTAACGACTCCTACGAAATCCAGGACAAAACCGTCGGTATCATCGGCCTCGGCAACATCGGTCAGATCACCGCACGCATCATCCAGGGCTTCAACCCCAACATTATTTACACCGATATTGAAGCCAAGCCTGAAGCGGAGAAGGAGTTCGGCGCCAGACGCGTAGATCTCGATGAACTGCTCTCAGAATCAGACATCATCACGATCCACACCCCACTCGACGACGGGACCCGGGGCATCATCGGCGCCGCTGAGTTGGCTGCAATGAAGCCCACCGCCATCCTGATCAACACGTGCCGCGGCCCGGTGATCGATGAAACGGCGCTCCACGACGCGCTCAAAAACAACGTCATCTGGGGCGCAGGACTCGATGTCTTCGAAGAAGAGCCAACCCCCGATGACAACCCCATCCGCAAGCTTGACAACGTTGTCATGGCACCCCACATCGCTGGCCAAACAGCCGAGAGCTACCCTCGCCGCACCCACTACGCAATCGACAACTTCGTCAGAGTCTCAAAAGGCGAAACCCCAACCAACCTGATCACCCCTGCATAGACCCAATTAGGAGCAGCACAACTTGGCAAAAATCAAAGGACTGTTCGTCACCGTCCGCGTCGGAATCGAAGAAGTCAAAGAAGCATGGGACGCCTTTGACGGCGAACTGATCGTGCTGGAAGAGCCAGACGAAGGCCAGATCATCGAGGCCGTCAAAGACGTAGACGTCGCCATGACCTACGGCGCAGCAGGCACCAGAGCGATATTCGAAGCAATGGACCGCTGCCAGGCCTGGGTCTCCTTCGGCCACGGGTTCGATGGCGCTGACCTCGATGCAGCTGTCGAGAACGGCGTCATCCTGGCCAACACAGCATCGTTTGGCACAGACGAAGTCTCCAACCAGGCCATGCTGCACCTGCTCGTCTGCTCACGAAAATTCGTGCTGCACGACAAGCTCGTCAAGAGTGGCGTCTGGACTCGCGATCATCTCGCTCCAATGGGACACCTGCCACACCAGACCCTCGGCATCATCGGCACCGGCAACATCGGCCGCGCCGTCGGTCGCAAAGCGAAGGCGTTCGGCATGCGAGTCGTCGCCTACGATCCCTACATTAGCTCGTGGGACACCAAAGAGATCGGCTTCGAGCCAGCCACCAGCATCAACGAGGTGTGCGAGCAGGCGGACTACCTCACGCTCCACACCATGCTCAACGAAGATACGTTCCAGATGATCGGCGACCCGCAGTTCAAGATCATGAAGCCAACGTCCTACCTGATCAACGTCAGCCGCGGAAAGTGCGTCGACGAAGCAGCGCTGATCCGTGCCCTCGAAACCGGCGAAATCGCAGGCGCAGGACTCGACACATTCGAGCAGGAACCAACCCCCGCAAACAACCCACTCCTTAAGATGGACAACATTTCTGTAACGTCCCACTACGCCAGCTACTCAGAAGTCGCATTCACCCGCGGACTCACGCAACTTGGCGAAGAAGGCATACGAATTGCGCTTGGCCAGTGGCCCATGTCATTGATTAACCCGGCCGTTCAGGCCACAATTCCGCAACGCGATCCGGCGCGGGCGTGGGGCACGTTCTAAATAACGCACCCCAATATGTGTCAACAGAATAGGTTTTAGCTACTAAAGGTGCCAAAGGCACCAAAAGCAACAGCGGAGAGAAAAATGGCCCAATACAAGGTACTGGTACTCGGAGCGGAAGATGAGCCGCTTGAGGCAGAGCGAGAAGAACTCGCCGATATCGATTGCGAAATTGTCCAGGCAAAGCCCACCAGCGAAGGTGAGGCAATGGAACTGGTACGAGACGCCGACGCGATTTTGATGCGTGGACCGTGGGGCACCGAGCAGGTGATCAACGCCACCCAGAACTGCCAGGTCCTCTCCGTCTACTCACACGGCTTCAACCACATCGACTCCGAAGCCTGCACAGACAAGGGCATCATCGTCACCAATGGCGCCGGAATGTGCTTCGAAGAAGTCTCAGACCAGGCGTGCGCATACATCATGTCCCTCTACCGCCACATCGTCCCCGCCAACATCGCGGTGAAAGCTGGCGACTGGCGAGACGACACGATTCTTCCAATGAAACCGCTCGATGAGTCCACCATCGGCATCATCGGCTTCGGCAACATCGGCAAGGCAATCTCCCGCAAGATGAGCGGCTGGCGTCCAGAGACAATCGTCTACGACCCCTACGTTGGCCCCTGGGTCTTCAAGGAGTACGGCGTGGAGCAGGTGTTTGACCTCAAAGACCTCTTCTCCCGAGCGGACTACGTTGTAACAATCCTTCCGCTCAACAACTCGACCTATCACATGATCGGCAAAGAGCACTTCGACGTCATGAAGCCCTCGGCCTACTTCATCAACGTATGCCGAGGCGCCATCGTCCGTGAGCCAGAGCTGATCGACGCCCTCAACGCCGGCAAAATGCGCGGCGCAGGACTCGATGTATTCGAGCAGGAGCCGGTCGACCCCAACAACCCGCTCCTCAAGATGGACAACGTAGTCGTCTCACCTCACCTCGCCGGCGGATCAACTCGATCAGCAGCCCTCGCACCGCACCGAGCAGCCGCCCAGGTGGCAGCAGTTCTCCGCGGCCAGTGGCCAATGGCAGGACAGAACCCAGAAGTGAGAGCCAACATCGAACTAAGGCAGAACGCTACCGCAGTGGCCCCAAACTGATAACTGCGCGATAACGATGTAGGCGCGCATGGCGTGCGCCCGGGCTGTTGACGAAACGGCAAAATACACGCAACTACGACGTAGGGGCAGGTCACAGACTTGCCCCTCTTCGCGCTCGCCCCCAGCGCCGCGCTAAATGCCCGTGCAGCAGGCACATGCCATCCTGAGCCTGTCGAAGGGCGGCATTCCGGCATACCCACACGCCACTTTCCGTCTTGTTTCCTGACACGTCATCAACCAACTGTCACGAAGGCGTAATATCGGCGTAATCCTTTTGGCCGGTACCATTGATCTGGCCATCACGTTAGGCTGAGGCCGGTCTGATGTGAATACGAATACGTCGGCCACAGGAAATTTTCGTTATGCAAGGTATGAATATCACTCACATTTCAAGTTGGAAACGAATTGCCCTTCCGGGCGTTGTAGCGTTGACCGCAATCACCGTCGCCTGCAGCGGCGGAGGCGACGATCCAACGGCAACGGCCGCTCCAACCGCATCGGCCTAGCCCACCGCGGCCCCGATAGCTCCAACCGCAACTTCCGTCCCGGTAGCGCCAACGGCTGTGCCAACCGCAGCACCCGCACCAACAGCAACCGCTCGCCCGGCGCCAACTGCGGCACCAGCGCCGACTGCAATCGCAACGACGGCACCGCCAACGGCAACCGCCATTCCACCTACCGCAACGGCAACGAACACACCGGTACCAACGCCGACGCAAAGCGCGTTCGAAGCAATCTTCCTGGCCTTCAGTTCCCCCGAATTCTTCGACGACTTCGTAGAAACACCCGCCTACACAATCATCGGCAGAACTCGCGTAGACGCCTTCGTCACCATCGTCGATATCGATGAGAACGGACAGTTCTCACTGGGCGTAACGCTTGAAGAGGGCATCAACGTCTATGAGGTCGTCTCATCAGTCTCAGATACCGAACAGCTAAACGAAGTCCTGACAATCATTTACGTCCCGTAGTGAAGCTCAAAAAAACCAGGTAATAACAATGCAAAAAAACACAATGCACCTGATTGCAGCCATCGTGTCTGCCGTGATCCTCATCGGTACGGCGTCCGGTGCGCTTGCTCTCGCAAACTCTTCTGGATCCTCATCCGGCGCTGAAGTCCCCCCCGGACAACTCAACCGCAAGGGAGTCTCAGGAATCGTCAGCGCTGTAGGCGGCGGCTCACTTGACGTCGCAACCCGCCACGGAATAGTGACTGTCAACGTTGACGGCGGAACATCAATCACAGGACAGGGCAACACACCTCTCTCCCTCTCGGATATCGCGGTTGATGATCGCGTATCTATCCAGCTAAACCGAGCCCCATCCGAACCGGACGACTCAAGTGAATCTGAAGGTGGCGACAGTGGTTCATCCACCTCAACCGATGATGGTTCTGGTGGCGATGGCGGCTCATTCACCTCAACCGATGACGGTTCAGGTGGTGGCGACGGATCATCTACCTCAACCCATGACGGATCTGGTGGCGGCGACGGATCATCTACCTCAACCGATGACGGATCTGGCGGTGGCGACGGATCATCTACCTCAACAGACAGTGGCACTTCCACTTCCACGGACAGCGGTTCGTCAACTTCAACAGACTCGACCGCAACAAGTACCCTGGAGACTGAAGAAGAGGCGCTGACGAAAGTAAAGTCTCGACTCAAGTTCGAAAATCTGACTAA
>Ga0114999_10002394_pt1 | contig 24750 bp, 23 predicted proteins | sample ArcticOcean_MG_C_3_FD_89820 | JGI IMG/M metagenome (GOLD analysis project Ga0114999, IMG submission 89820) | Marine microbial communities from western Arctic Ocean - ArcticOcean_MG_CB8_126 | ecosystem: Environmental > Aquatic > Marine > Oceanic | place: Arctic Ocean: Canada Basin | collected...
AAGAATATGTGCTTAAGTATTGACATATGCTTATAACACGCAAAGAATATCAAGCATACAACATAGTGTAAAATCTTCAACAATTATAATAATAGAGGGCACAGATAATGCGCAATTCAAACATGATCAGTGGAGCGAAATTAATATCGCAGTCCCTAAAAATGGAAGGTGTCGAAAACATATTTACATTAGCAGGAGATCATGTTCTTCCTGCATTAGACACGATGCATGACGAAGGATTTAAAATATATGACACACGACATGAACAAGCTGCTACCCATATGGCCGATGCTTGGGGAAGAATTACAGGAAGTTTGGGAGTATCTCTATACACAACGCCAGGTTTTGCGAATGCTATACCCGGAATAGCCAGTGCTACTCATTCTGAAAGTCCATTACTGTCAATAAGTGGATCTGCAGAGCTCCATCAATTGGGACGAGGAGCAATGCAAGAAATAAATCAAGTTGAAATGGCACAACCAATAACAAAAGGAAGCTGGATGGTTACTGACCCTCACAGAATCCCTGATATGATTGCTCATGCAATTAGAGTTGCATTTGACGGAAGAAGAGGGCCCGTACATTTAACAATTCCTGTAGATATCCAGCAAATGGAAATCCCAAAAGATGAAGTGAACATCTATGATTCTTCTCAATATCGTGCCTCAAGAACAATATTGGCATCAAAAACATATATAGAAAAAACAATAAGTGTGATGCGAAATGCAAAACGTCCTTTAATAATACTTGGTAGCGCTGCTGCTTATTCTAATAGTGGCACGGAAATAGAAAAACTTATAGAAACAATAAAATTCCCTATTATGACTGAAGGAGATGCTAGAGGGCTTATCGCTGACAATCATACATACTCCAGAGGATTCTTTGACAGCGGTTTAAATATGGCAGCGCGTAAAATCAAAGAAGCCGATTTAGTTATATTGATGGGTAAACGTCAAGACATAATTATAGGCTATGCTTTAGAACCTACAATATCCAAAAATGCACAAATAATCCAAATTGACCCAGACGGATCTGTTATCGGAAGAAATCGTGGAGTGACCGTTGGAATAGTAGGCGATATTTCAGAAATTGCTAAACAATTAACAAATGAAGCATCTAAATATTCTTGGGATGAATCTGATTGGTTAAACGTTTTATCCAGTGAGCAATACAAACAAGAAACCAATATTGAAAAATTAGCACAAAGTACAAATCCTATGCATGCTTCATTTGTACACAAAACCGTGTCTCGAAATTTAACAGATAAAGATATATTAGTGTTTGATGGGGGCGATTTTTGTCACCATGGAAGAGCTCACTATCAAGCAAATACACCAAAGTCACATTGGTACCTTCCTCCTTTAGGAATGTTAGGGCAAGCTTTACCAACTGCAATGGCTGCAAAAATAGCTTTTCCTGACCGAAGAGTGATAATGTTCACAGGAGATGGTTCATTTGGGTTCAATGGTATGGAATATGATACCGCGGTAAGGCACAATTTACCTATCATGGGTATCATGGGAAATGATTCAGCTTGGGGAATAGATAGGCATATTCAAGTCAAAGTTTTCGGTAAACCGGTTGCAACTGATTTACTACCCTCACGGTACGACCAAGTAGTCAAAGCGCTAGGAGGGCACGGAGAGTTAATTGAATCCCCCGCAGACCTACCGGAGGCTATTGAAAGAGGCTTTAAAATTAATAAGCCAACTTTACTTAATATACGTATTCAAAATTCTGTTAGCCCAAGAGGCGAAGCCGCAATTAAAGGATGGCAAAGCCATACCTCTGAACCATTTTAGAAAAGGTAAGGTGTTAAACTGAAATAATTATTGCTTGATGGAGTGGGAAATGTCATTTAAGGAAACCTCAAGTGCTTATCTAGTTACAAATCTTTCTCTAGATTGGAATAGTACAGTCATTTTTTTTGAAGACAACCATGTACCGCATATCCCAGAAGCTATTAGAGCAGTAAATTACCAATCGTATTTTGATCTTGAAGGTAGTGGGTATCTTATAAAGTGAATGTTAAATTAGTAACTGTAACCCCTAAAGCAGAAGAAACTATGGGGTATGTGGCTCGTGTCAGTAACCCCAAGAACCAGGACAACCCTAAGGTTGCCGGTCTTTTATCATACTGTATTAAACATGGCCACTGGAGCATCTTTGAGCAAGCTCACATGACAGTCGAAATTAATACTACTAGAGGACTTGCAGCACAGATATTACGTCATAGATCATTTACTTTCCAAGAATTTTCTCAAAGGTATGCTGATGCATCTATGTTGAAAGAAGAGATTCCTTTACCTGAATTACGTCGTCAAGATGATAAAAACAGGCAAAATAGTATTGATGATGTAGATCCAGAAATAGTTGACAAGTTTAATAAGTTAATGAGATCTCATTTTGATGAAGGAATTGATCTTTATAAGAAGATGCTCCATGCAGGTATAGCAAAAGAGTGTGCAAGGTTTGTGCTTCCTCTTGCTACTCCTACTAGGCTCTATATGACTGGTTCAGTAAGATCATGGATTCATTATATTAATTTACGATCTGCTCATGGAACACAAAGGGAACATATGGATCTTGTGAAAGAAGTGAAATCTGTCTTCTGTGAACAATTTCCTACTGTTTCTCAGGCACTTAATTGGGTTTCATAAATATTCGCAAGTATAAGTTTAAACGCACAAATCGCATCGGAGGAACATATGGTTATATCGGCAACAAAACGTGAAACCCCAAAATTTGATTGGTTTATTCCCATTGATGGAGACGGGCATCATATTGGAACAGCTGCAGCAGAGCGACCTCCAACATTTGAATATTTAAAAGAGGTAGTCCAAACAGCAGAAAAAGAAGGTTTTTATTCTTTGTTAATTCCAACTAGATTCGCAAATGGCCTTTTCGATCAAAATTCTCCACTAGCAGAAACTTGGACTATGGTAACAGCACTGGCTGCTATAACAACAAAAATTCGATTTCTGGTAGCTGTCCGACCTGGATTTATTTCCACCGGATTATTCGCCCAAATGGCAGCAACTTTAGACCAAATATCTCAAGGCAGACTTGACATAAACATTGTACCAGGAGGAATACAGGGAGACTTCGAAAGATTCGGAGAAAAATCAGATCATAGTAAAAGATATGAAAGAGCAGAAGAATTCATAGACGCTTGTCGACAATTATGGAAAGCCCCATCGCCCATTAGCTTTACCGGTGATTCGATAAACTTAAATGGGGCTGTCTGTTCTCCTGGCCCATTTGGCAACCCATCGTTCTACATTGGTGGGGCTTCAGAAAGTGCCCTGAACCTATCTGCTAGACAAGGAGACACATACTTAGCGTGGATTCTTCCTAAGGAAATTTTAGGTCCGCATCTTGAAAAAACGAAGTTGATTCACGAAAAAGCTGGTCGCCCAGCAAGATTTGGAATAAGAACACACATTATTGTTAGAGACAATGAAGAGGAAGCTTGGGAAGCTTCAAGGGAATTATTGTCGTTATCAGATAAATCTGTCCAAGAGCAAAGGCAAACAACATTTAAAGGCACCCCAATGGTTGGACAAAAATCTCAGTCTCAACATTACGAGGATCATCGTGTTGGAAAACATTTATGGAATGGAATCTCAACAGTACGAGTAAATTGCGGTACAGCAATAGTTGGAAACCCCGAACAGGTAGCAGATGAATTGTTAGGATATTGGAATTTAGGTATAGATGAATTCATTTTATCGGGATATCCTCATGTTGAAGAATGTACCCGCGTATCTAATGAAGTTTTGCCTATATTAAAAGAGAAAATACGTCTAATATCGGGTAATTAACATATCCATCATGAAAAATATAGAAACAGTATTGGGCCCAATTGACACTTCAAAACTAGGTTTCACTCTTTCCCATGAACATGTCGTTGTCAGCTCAGCCGGCATACCTCAAATATATCCTGAATTCATACAACGAGAAAATAGTATAACCCAAAGCATCAAAGTATTAAAAAAAGTTAAAGCAAATGGGGTTGATACAATAGTTGACCTCACAACAATAGATTTAGGAAGAGACATCCATCTATTACAAAAAGTCTCTAAAGAATCGGGAATAAATATAGTTTGTGCTACTGGAACGTGGCGTGATATCCCAAGGGCCTTTTGGTCCGCTTCTATAGATTCTATAAAATCCCTGTACGTTAGAGAAATTAAACAAGGTATAGAAGACACTCAAATAAAAGCAGGAATCATAAAAGTTGCAAACGACTCAGAAGGTGTAACTCAAGAAGGAGAAATTATCTTGAGAGCAGCAGCGAGAGCACAAATAGAAACTGGAGTACCTATTTCAACTCATACGTGGGCTCCCAAAAAAATTGGAGAAGACCAAATTAAAATATTTTCTGAAGAAAATGTTGACTTAAACCGTGTTTACATAGGTCACAGTAACGACTCAACTGACATAGGGTATTTAAAAGGGATTATAGAAAAAGGTGCTTGGTTAGGAATGGATAGATATCCTGGAGGTAGGCAGGGGCAAACCCCAAACTGGGAAAAAAGAACAGAAATACTCGCAAGTTTAATATTAGATGGATACGGAAAAAAAATTATGCTCGGGCATGACTGGGCAGTAAAACTTGCCATTGAATCAGAAGAAAATGAAGAAAAAAGAAACGTCTATAACCCAGATGGTTATCTTTTTATAAAGAATCATGTGCTACCAACATTACAAGATTCTGGAGTGTCATTAGAGCAAATCAAAGATCTCGTAATATCAAATCCATATCGTTTTTTTTCTAACCTAAATTAAAAAGATCTCCCCAGATATACCAGGAAGATCTCAAGTTTGCGGAGGCGTCCCAAGGAACACCTACCTAGTTAGCCTCCTACTATAATAATCCAATTCGATTTACCTCCTTAATAAAGGCCTACTGAATTCATATATCCACTTCCCCCTACGCCTTTAATTTATATTATAAACTGTAACCTGTATCGTCTAGCAAAAGTGGAGTTTAAAAATGATAAATAATGTGTCTGGAATAATTTTGTGGACAGAGAAATTAGAAAATTTATCTGATTTTTATACAAATATATTGAAACTAACACCAAATTCCATAAAACCTAACTATATTGTTTTTTCATGGAATTTCAATGGGGAGGATTTTAAGTTTAGTATAGGCAGTCACCCTGAAGTATCTGGAAAATCAAATGATTCATACAGAACAATGATTAACTTCAATGTTGATGATATTCATGAAGAAATCAAACGTCTAAAATCACACAATGTGGAAATTATCCGCGAACCGGAAAAGGAAAAATGGGGAGGAATTGTAGCTTCATTTTTAGACCCTGACAATAATATTATCCAATTTTTAGAACATCCAAAAAGCTAATTAGACTCTTCAAAGCCATGGAGTCTCAAATTAATAGCTTCTTTCAGGTAAATATTTTTCACCTGATCAACTGACCTGTCTGAATTAATGTATATCATTACCCTAATACATCTCTTTTGACCACCAGGAACAGCTATTTCATGAGCGCACATTAATGCAACATTAACCCATCCGATTTTACGCGCCGCTACTGCTGGAAATTGTGCATTAAGATCAGGTGTCGTAGTAAAAAAAGCACTGATGACATCTGCATCACCAAGATTGTTAGCATTTATTAATTCAGTAAGTAATTCAACTGACGCATCTACAATCGCATCCTTCGAATTTTGATCGGCTGTCGTTGCTCCTCGTATTGCTCTTACGTTACCCATTTATAATCCTTCAATCTGATGATGTTAATCCTTCAATAAATCCCCTAGCTTCATCCACTTTTTTATTGCTATCTGCTCTAGATATAACATCCAACAAAGCACTCCCAACAATCGCTCCATCAGCAAAATCAGAAATCTGTTGGATATCTAGTCTACTTGAAACACCAAAGCCCACTAAAATTGGCAAGTCCGTATATTTTCTTATCTTGTTAACCAAACTTTCAACACTTTTAGAAAATTTAGACTTTGTCCCAGTTACCCCCGTTAAACTCACGCAATATATAAATCCACCTGCTTTAGAGGATGCCGCTACAATACGCTCTTCAGTACTTGTAGGGGCCAATAAAGGGATGAGATGGATATCTTGCTTGCCACATTCTAAAGCAACTTGCGTAGATTCTTCTGCGGGCAAATCAGGGATTATAATTCCATCTATACCAATCGAAGCTGCTTTCGTTATAAATTCAGAAATACCATATTGTAAAAATGGATTAAAATATCCCATAAAAATAATAGGAAATCCTTCATCGACAGCACGTAATTTCTGAGCTATATCAAATGCTGTATTTATGTTTACTCCATTCTCTAAAGCCTTAAAACTTGTCATTTGTATAGTGGGGCCATCCGCAAGAGGGTCACTAAAAGGAATCCCCAATTCCAACATGTCCGCACCAGCATCTAGTAATGAACTAGCAATTTCATAAGATAAAGAAATATCGGGGTATCCAACAGTTAAATATGGCACAACAGCCACACGATTGTTTGATTTTAAAAACTCTAGCTTTTTATCAATGCGATTAGTCACAATTATATTCCTAAATATTTATGAAAATAACCTAACGTATTTCAACACTATCATATTACGATGAGACCCATTACTCTCATGCAGTCGATGCAACTATAACTACAAGTAGATTTTGCAATGCATGTGTTATCACCGGCGTCCATATAGTTTTATTTTTATAGTACAAGAAAGATATCATCATAGAACTAAAAAACACAGGTACTAAAAGTCCAATTGCCCCATGCATAATAGCAAAAATCATTGAAGAAAAAATCATTGCATAAAATAAATTGAATTTCCCCATTAATGCATTGAAAAAAAATCCTCTAAAAAAAATCTCTTCTATAAGTGGTACAAATATACAAATAGTTATCAAGTTTACATACCGTATGTATCCGACCCCTAAAATATCTGCCGGTACAGCAGGAGGCATTAGAACATGCATACCAAATTTCATAACAAAAACTGCATAACTATATATGAATATTAAGTTGAACCCCACCAATGCAATTGAAATACATATTTGTTTATTCGTAGGCCATTTAAAATTAATTACCTGTAAAGTGACATAACGGTTTTTTATTCCGTAAATCACAAACATACCCAACAGAATTTGTGGAGTAGCAATAATCCATGGCACCAAATAGGATTCTGTGGTTTCAGATATAAACGAAGATGACATCAAATATTTAATCAACAAAATATTGAAATATGTCACCATAAGAACAAAAGAAGCTATTAATATGTGCTTATAGTCCGAAATGTATTTTTTCTCTTCAGTCTGCAAATTCAGAACCTATCTTGACGACTGCTTCCATTCGACGTCGCCATATAAATTTTCTGAATAGCTCTTACTAGAAAAAATCGCATAATCCGCTCTTGCCTTATCAAGCAAATCTTCTTTACCGTGTCCCGGATAAAACATCATACCTTTCGGAAGAGTGAACAACTTAGACGTTATACTTACAATCAATTCTTTAAACGCTTCAGGAGACTTAGTCTTACCAGGACCTCCCGGAAACAAAGTATCTCCAGTAAACAAATGGTTATCTAGCCTGAAGCAGATTGACCCGTCAGTATGTCCTGGCGTAGCAATAGATTCTATTATTAAATTACCTATGGCGAGACTTTCATTCCCGAAAAGTAGAATGTCTGCATTTTGCGGCAAAGCATCTGCATCCGAATGTCCTATCGCAACCGGGGCTTTAATAGAATTAATAACTTCATCAAATCCTAGTAAATGATCCATATGATTGTGCGTAATAGCTATCATGTCAACATTAGTTTTAGATGCAAATTCAACTAATTCTTCTGGCTTATCAGGAGTATCAATAATCAAGCTTTTGTTAGTGTCTAAACAAACAATCACATAAGCATTATTGTCATAAGGCCCACATTTAAATCTATAAATATTAAAAATATTATTCGAAAAATAAGGGTTCATAGAAGACTCCTATCAAATTAATCTTATTTTAAAATACGTATATACTGACACAACATATCAATTAATTACATTATCAGATAGATATTAATAACTTATATATCTTAAGGAATCACACATGGAAACCAACAAAATGTCATTTGGAACAGATATTCATTTCGGAGAAGATGGGAATAGAATCAAATTATCATGCGCTCATCATAATGCGATATTATATACCATTTCAGCCGAATCTAATTGGGTCTGTAACAAAGAATCACTTCATGTACATGCGATCGCTGGATTTTTCAAAGATCTCACTAAACTAGATGACAAAAATGTAGATCATTTAATGCAAAAATGGGGAATTTATTACAGAGAGACCCCTTTAATTTCTTAACAGGAACGAAATTCTTTACAAATTAGTTGATTTATTATTAGAAAATACTATACATTACCCTTGTGAAAATACATTATTCTTATACAAGGTTAAAAAAATATTATGTCTACGCAGTTTTTTGTTAATTCAAAAAAAATATTTCTATTTCTATCTACTTTAATAATGATTTTTTTATTGTTACCTGGATGTAACTCTTCTGAAGAGCCTGATGTTTCCTCAAAAGGAGAATCAATAAAAAAATTCGGGATGATTCTTGTAGGTCCCAAAGATGATAAGGGCTGGTCTCAAGCCCATTTTGAAGGTGGACAACAAATCGTTTCTTCTACAGGGGCCGAAATGATCGTAGCAGATCTTATAAATCCAGCTGATTCTCCTAACACTACTGTAGAACAAGTCGCAAACGATATGATTTCTCAAGGAGCTGAATTAATATTTGCAACTTCAGATGACATGAAAGACGGAATACTTGCTGCTGCAAAAGTAAATCCTGATATTCCTATGATTTGGTCGTCTGGCGATAGCGCATGGGCAGATGGTAAAGACTATAAAAGCACTCTTGCCAACCTTGGAAATATAATGGGACAAATGGAATTTGGTAAATATATGGCAGGATGTGCTGCCGCATCTGAATCAAAATCAGGAAATATAGGATTTCTTGGACCTCTAATTAATGATGAAACAAGACGATTGGTAAATGCTGCCTACATAGGGGCACGAGATTGTTGGACCGATAAAGGAAATGATGTTACAAGTTTGAATTTCGAAGTTACTTGGATTGGTTTTTGGTTTCATATTCCTGGAGTAACACTTGACCCTACAACTGTAGTAAATGATTTCTTTGACACCGGCGTAGATGTAGTGATATCTCATATTGACACTCCCGAAGCATTAATTGTTACAGACCAGAGAGTCGCAGCTGGCAAAGATGTTCTTGTAGTTGGTTATGATTATGAAGATTCTTGCGAGCAGGCTCCAGCAGCTTGCCTAGGGGTACCATATTTTAATTGGGGGCCTTCTTACGTAAAAATAGCTGAATCTGTGGACACAGGTTCTTATTCTTCAAAATTTGATTGGCTAGAACCAACTATAAAAGACGGAAAAACCTCTGCTGACTCAATTATTGGATTCAAATACGGCAATGCTATATCAGATGAATCAAAAGAAAGAATTGAATCAATGGTTGAGAATTTATCTGGGGATGTCAAAAATATATTTTCTGGGCCCCTAAAATTCCAAGATGGCCAAGAATATGTTGCAGAAGGCAAAACTGCTTCCCTATCCAATATATGGTATACACCTCAATTGATAGAAGGAATAATCGGAGATAGCGGTAAGTAAGCCCCCTATTTCTCACCATTAAATAGAAAAGGAATCTTTGGTTTTTTTCTATTTAATGGATAATTAATATGCAAATAGAATTTCAAAATATTTCAAAAACTTTTAAATCCATAAAAGCTAACGACAATATATGTTTTTCTATTGAGTCAGGCACTATTCACGCATTAATTGGTGAAAACGGAGCTGGCAAATCAACATTAATAAAAATATTGTCAGGACAAATCTCACCTGATACTGGATCTATAAAATTAAATGGTATTCCGTTGAAATTAGGGTCATCCAATGAAGCGAACATAAAAGGTATAGGGATATTAGGTCAAGACCCTTTAGATTTCAGTAATTTCACAGTTTTAGAAAGTTTCGTCGCAGGAAATCCCACATCTTATTTTATATTTTCAAAAAAAAACGTCTCCAAAAAAATATCTACCTATTTAACCCAATTTAACTGGACTATCAATTTAAATGCTCTTGTCAAAGACTTATCAATAGGAGAAAGACAACAATTAGAATTAATAAGGCTTCTAGATAAAGGAACTAAAGTAATTATTCTAGATGAACCTACTAGCGGTTTTTCATTAGAACAAAAGGAAAAAGTATTTGAAACATTAAAAATCCTCGCAGCCAAAGGATTTACTATTATTTTAGTTTCACACAAAATTGAAGAGATTTTAGAAATATGTTCAAAAGCTACAGTTATCCAAAAAGGTAAGGTCGTACAATCTATTGATTTGCCAACCGAACCTAATAATTTAATCAGTTTAATGTTCGGAACTCAGGATTTGAAACCTACTAAGCTTTCAAACATATCAGCTCCTATTAAATCACAAGAAATCACTGTAACCATACCCGCTTCATTCAATTCTTATGAAAACTTATGCCCAGAAGTTAGTCCTCTCATCCAAATCCCGAAAAATATTATTTTAGGAGTTTCAGGGTTACAAGGATCTGGAGCAGACAAGTTTATACAAACTTTTCAAATTAACCCAAACAATATCTCATTAGAAGACAAAAGTCTTATAAATAAATTTAATACTACCTATGTCCCTTCCGATAGACTTGAAAAAGGACTGTTCCCTGACATGACAATAAGGGAACATGTTGCATTAACATATAATAAAAAGGCCACTGTTGACTGGAATGAAATGTGGGATTTAAGTGAAGCACTCATTGGAAAATTCGGGATTGTCGGTAATCCAAATTCGATAGCTAAAACATTATCAGGTGGAAACCAACAAAGGCTAATGCTTTCACTAATAAGCGACTCCACTGAATTATTATTAATGGAACAGCCTACAAGAGGTTTGGACATACAATCTGCCAATTATGTATGGGATAATTTAATATCTACAAAAGTAAATAAAGTACTTACCATGTTTTCCTCTACTGACATTGATGAAATATATGAATATTCCGAATATATAATATGCTTTTTCAATAATACGATTGTGGCTCATGGTTATCCTATTGACCTAACTAAAGATATAACAATGCAAAAAATTTCTGGCAATTAATGTCAATGTACCAAAATATATTTAAAAATATTATTACCGTACTCATTTCAGTCATTATTGTGACAATAGTATTATTCGCGCTGCAGGCTTCACCTTTTGAAATATATGCAACACTTTTCGATGGCGCATTTGGCAATCTTGATAAATTATCTAGAACGATGTTAATTACATCCATAATGGCTCTCACCGGATTAGCCCTTGTTATAACTTTTTCAGCAGGCTTATGGAACATAGGAATTGAAGGTCAAGTATTATTTGGTGCTATAGGAGCAACATTCATCGCTAGATCTTTTTTAGGAAATTTATTTATTGCTCCTATCATAGCAATTATATTTGGAGGGATTTCAGGAGGTTTCCTAGGATTACTATCTTCAATATTGAAAACTAAATTTAATGTCCATGAAATATTTGGGGGATTAGGCTTAGATTTCCTAGCTTCTGGATTAATTGTTTATCTTGTGATTGGGCCATGGAAAAGAGAAGGGATAGCTTCTACAGGAGGAACAGATCTGTTCCCAGAAGCTTCATGGGTACCTAATATAGGAAATTACAATTTTCCGATATTTCCTATATTAATAATGTTAACTATATTCATCTTGTTATATTTTCTACTAAATAGAACATCCCTAGGCCTTAAATTAATCGCTACAGGTTTAAATAGTAATGCCACTGAAAAATTTAAAATAAATTCATCGGAATACATAGCCTATGCCTTTATAATAGCTGGTGTTGTAGGGGGAATAGCCGGATCTATCCAAGCAACAAGTATTTATCATAAACTAGTTCCTAATATATCAGGCGGCTATGGTTTCTTAGGAATTTTAATTGCCTTAATTGCTGGTAAAAATTTATCTTCTATATTACTAATAAGCTTTGTTTTTGCAAGCATAATGGTTGGAGGAGTCCAACTTCAATTAAGATTAGGAATGGATTCTAGTTTTCCATACATTATAGAGTCAGTTTTTGTTCTTGCATGGTTAATTACTCGAGCTAGCAATATAGATTATAAAATTGCTAATTATATTTTTTTAAGAAGATAAATAATATGGGTCACTTTGAAGCAACAATTATAACGATAATAACAATGTCATCTCCATTGATATTTGCAGTCATAGGAGAAACTATTTCTGAAAGAGTCGGAATAGTTAATTTGTCAATGGAAGGAACATTGATGATAACTGCCTTAATAGGTTTCGCGGTAACAGTAACTACCAATTCACCATATATCGGAATTATAGCCTCGGGATTATTAGGAGGAGGGATAGCTTTATTTATTGTGCTAATAAATTTCCGATTCCATATAAATCAAATAGCTATAGGATTTATATTAACTATATTACTATGGAAGCTTAGCAGTTATTTAGGGCAATCGTATGTGCGAATTCCTGGCCCGTACTTAGATATAATAACTATTCCTTATCTAAGTAAAATACCATTCTTTGGGCCTATCATATTCGACAATAACATTTTAACAATATCTTCAATATTTTTAATCCCAATATCTTGGTATTTTCTATTCAAAACACAGTTAGGGATAACTCTTAGATCTGTAGGGGAAAACCCAGAATCGGCAGATGCTCGAGGTATCAATGTTCGCAAAACCAGATTACTATATGCAACTTTAGGGGGGATATTAATTGGTATTGGTGGAGCCGCATTTAGTCTACATGTGAAATATGGCTGGTCAGAAAGCCATACAGTAAATTATGGATGGATTGCATTAGCAATAGTTATTTTCGGAGGATGGAATCCAATAAGAGGATCAATTGGTGTTTATGGATTTGGAACTCTTCAAATTTTAGCATTGAAATTACAATCGGTGACAATTGGGTTTTCACAAATATTACCTTTAATCCCATTTCCTTTAATGATTTTAACTTTAGTATTGATACAAATAGCAAATAAAAATAACGGGATAGGATTACCCAAACTTATTAGAATATTAATTTTAGGTAATCAACCTCAATCTTTAGGAATAACATATAAAAAAAATGTCTGATGAAATAAATAACATACAAATATTGTGGGATTCGACCTCAATCAACACGCAAATCAAAAAGCTAGCCGGGAAAATAGTTGCTCGCTGGAGCCGTGAACCGGTTGTAAATTTAGTCCCTGTCATTACCGGTGGAATGATGTTTGCAACAAAATTAATGACTGAGCTAGAAACACTAGCCCCTGCTAAGTGGATAATAAACCCTATAATTGCTAGTTCATATCAATATTCATATGCCGCCAATAAGCCTGAAATAGTAAAAACTAGTGATTATAATACAAAATTTAGAGACGGGTCCCCCACAATAATATTAGATGACTTAATTGATTCAGGTATCACTCTACATATAGTGAAAGATATGATTAAGAATATTACAAGTGGGAGCGTAGAAATAGCTGTATTGGTAGACAAAACAGCTAAAAGAGCATCAAATATTTATCCAGAATATCATTGTTTCACAATGGAAGAAAATTATTGGCTAGTTGGGTTTGGAATGGATGAAAAAGGGTTTTTCAGAGGAATGGATAGTGTAGGGTACTTAAATCAGCAAATAAAATTATTGTGATGCTATCACATATCTCAACTATAAAAAGTAAAACTTCCTTATACTCTAATTAATTTAGCATTTTCAGGTATATCACCTATGCTATTAGCATTAATATAAGTACATGCTGACCTAATGCCTCCTAATATTTGATATATCGTATCCTTAACATCTCCTTTATCTTCTACGAGAATCGATATGCCTTCCGAAGCTCTGTAATTAACAACCCCTCCGTAATGTTTGTCCATCGCTTCAGTTGAACTCATTCCATACTGCTGCCTAAATGATTTATTATCTTTAATTATCACTGGGGCCAACCCCTGTAAATGCCCTGACAATAAAGACCCTAACATTACAAATTCAGCCCCTCCCGAATATGCTTTAACAATATCAGCCGAACTGCGAATACCTCCATCAGAAATAATGAATCCATCAAATTTTTTAACTTCTTCAGCACATTCCAAAACAGCAGACATTTGAGGATATCCGATTCCTGTAATGTTGCTTGTACTGCAAACGCTCCCTGAACCGATCCCAATTTTTACCCCGTCTGCACCTGAATCCATGATTTCCGCAACCCCATCAGGAGTAACAACATTACCTGCTACAATTCCTAATCTCGGAAATTCTTTTCGAGTATCTAATATTAAAGAATGAAACGAATCAATATAGCCATTAGGTATATCAAATACAATGATCTTAGGTATGTGAGAAGTTTTTTTATCAATAAAATCGAAATATTCTTTGATTTTATCTATCCCATCTAATCCAAATGTCATAAAATTAAAATTAAAATCAAGCCCTTCATTTATAGCATTGACCCAGTCATTAGGAGTGTAAAATTTACTGATCGCAGTTGCTATACCAAAACCTTGTAAAGAAGTCCCCATTTCGAAGGTCCCTATAAAGTCCATATTAGAAGCCATTATAGGTATCCCGTCCCAAGATATTCTAGCATTAGGAAATCGTATATTCGTTTCTAATATTATTTCTTTTCGAGAATTTATATTAGAAAGTTTAGGGGATATCAAAATATCATCAAATTGCAATTTCTTATCATTTAGATGAATCATTAATAATCATCTTCCGAAAGTCTGTTATTTTTTGATGGTATAAACTCAGGAATGTCCATTTTAAACCCAGTTTCATCTCCTGATTCTGTATCATCATTTGTCCAATCTTTCATAGTAGCAAGCCTAGCATTGTCATTTAAACTATATCCGCTATTAGGGCCAGGCATTAATGGGACACCTTCTGATTTCCTAATAAAAGAAGGGACATTAGTCTGAGATGAAGAACGGAATACTTCATTGATAATAATAGAAATGTTACTCCCATCAACGCTAATAACATTTGCTTCATATTTATTCCCTCCCCCAATAAGACGTCTCAATCTAGCCCCTATTTTAGGTTCCAAATTTCCTAAATCATTTTTGTTCGCATCATGAATTTTCATACCTTTTGATGATAATGTTAGAATTACCTTATCCCCCGCTAATAAATTAGATTTATCTATTAATCTTGGAACATTTACTAATTTTGTTATACCTGTTTTGCCGCTCTCTTCTATGTAACTCTTGTTAGAAATATTATTATAGAAACGTTGATTCCCAACATCACTACGCTTACTCAGTCTATCTAAATTCTTTTTCGCAATTACACTACTTGGCGAAATAACAAGTGCACACTTAAATGATTCAAACGCTTTAGTTTTATTTCCCATCTCTGTGTACGCCTTGCCCAATCTGTTGAAAGCTTCCAAATCCCACGGAAAATCTTCAATAATATTTTCATTCGCCAATACTGCCTCATTCCATTGAGATTCCGTAGCTAATTTAATAGCCTTTTTAGTCATATCTTTCTTAGACTTGTCTAAAGCAGTAACAATATCGTAATAATCAGCTGCTTCAGAGAGTTTATTTAATTTCATTGATACATCCGCTAATCTGTCATACGCTTTGTAGTCGCATGGGACTTCTTCAATCATCATACAATTAATACTTTCGGCCTCTTCCCATAATTCTAAGCGCTCAGCTTTCAATGCATCTTTAGTATTTTTTTTGATTCGATTTAGAAGATTATTTAAGTATTCTTCTTTCATTCTAATCCTTTGTTTTCAATCATTACTTATATGTCAACGAAATTGTATGCACCGATTTCATAAATGTTCAATCATTTTATGGATTAGAAATATTGATTTTTTTAATATATGGAAACCTATATGCCAATATTTTTAAAAATGTTTCTGCCAAAACAGTCAATGTCATTTTTGATTTACCATACAACCTATCTTCAAATAAAATAGGCATTTCCAAGATGTGATGTTCTTGTTGATAACATTGAAAAGTTACTTCTGACTGGAATCCAAATCCTGTACAGTGTATTTGGTCCCAATTAATAGATTTGGCCGCATTACAATTAAATGCTTTAAACCCTGACGTTATGTCGCGAATATTTATAGCTAAAATATGTCGGATCCCAAAATTCCCTAAAAGGCTTATTGATTTTCTAAAAAAAGACCATTTGTTTGAAGTTTTTCCATATTCTATATATCTAGATCCGATTACAACATCATAATCTTTTAGATTAGTAATCATAGCTTCAATATAATTCGGATTGTGCGATAGGTCAGCATCCATCTGTATTAAGATGTCATAACCTTTAGAAATAGCCCAGTTAAAGCCTTCTTTATATGCATTAGCTAATCCTGATTTATACGATATACCTAAAACATAAATTTTGTCATCGTAAATTTTAGATAACTCACTAGCACAATCAGCTGTTCCATCCGGGGAATTATCATCAACGATCAAAATAGATAAGTTAGAAATATCTTGATTAAAAATAAGATTAACCAAAATTGGCAAATTATTTATTTCGTTAAGAGTAGGTATGATTACAATTATTTTAGTATCTTCCATAAAAATATATACTGTAATACCTTATTAATAAAAGTCAAAAGCTACTCTATAGAGTTTGGGTAGACTCCACACATATTACGTATTTTTATCAAAAAAGTGTCGCAAATCATTTCAATTGAAGTTTTTAGAAGTTTAACTTTACTCTGATTTATATGATACCAATCAATTGGTATTTCAAGTACATCCATTCGATATTTATTGGCTAAAAATAAAACTTCAACATCAAAACTCCAGCCATTAATTTTTTGATTAGAAAATAAATGATTCGCAGCTACCCCTGTAAAGCATTTATACCCACATTGAGTATCTTGATATCCCTGAACAAGAAGTAATCGTACATAATAATTGAAAATCCGACCCATTAAATGTCTAGCATATGGTTCCTGAAATCGATTAGCCCCACGTATTTCCCTGGATCCAATAACAACATCATATCCTTTTTCCATACTGCTTATAAAATCATGAATATAATACGGTCGCATTGCCAAATCAGCATCAAACATAATTCTGTAATCGCCAGTAGCTCGCAACATCCCATTTCTTATAGCGGATCCTTTGCCTTTATGAATAGATTGAATTAAAGAAGCATTTATATCGAAAAGTCGCTTAGCTTTGTTTATCCACTTGAGTACTTGTTCGCATGTATTATCAGAACTACCATCATCAGAAACAATGATTTCACAATCATTTAGATGTCCTTGAAGATATTCTGCAAGGGCATCTAAAGTATTCAGAATCCTATCAGATTCATTATATGTGGGTATTACAATTGATAAATTCAATATGATCTTTCAGCAATCATTGGTTTTATAGAATCTTATCTAATCCAAAGGCTCTATGCAAAGACTGGGCTGCTTTCATTACATTATCTTCATGAATAATACAAGTGATACGGATTTCCGACGTAGTAATCATCTCAATATTAATTCCATCACTTGATAATGACTCAAACATTTTGGCAGCATAGCCAGGAGAATCTTGCATTCCGGTACCAACAATACTTATTTTTGCTAGATGACCTGAAGAGTCGACTTTTTCTGCACCAAGATCATCAAGCATATTTGAAACAATATTAATTGTTCTATTTAACTCCGTTGACTCTACCGTAAAGGTAAGGTCTGTGGTACCTAACACACTAGAATTTTGGACAATAACATCAACACTAATGTTTGCAGACGCTAATGATGTAAAAAGACTCGCTGCTATTCCAGGCCGATCCTTTACAGAATAAACTGTCACTCTAGCAACTCCTTTATCAGTTGCTATACCGATAACTCTATTTCTAATTTCTCCAACATTTTTATCCATATCGTCTCCAGAATAAATTAATGTGCCATCTGAATCTTTAAAACTTGAAGCAACGAAAATCGGAACACCATATACCATCCCTAATTCTATCGACCTAGGATTCATTTTAGCTCCATAGTTAGCCAACTCTAACATTTCTTCGAACCCAATTTGGGATATTTTTTTTGCCTCAGGCACCAATCTAGGGTCAGCTGTATATATACCATCAACATCCGTATATATCTCACACCTATCTGCATTAAGAGCAGCCGCTAACGCTACTGCAGTTAAATCTGATGCTCCTCTACCCAGAGTAGTGATATCCATTTCTTCATTAACCCCTTGAAATCCTGCAACAATAACAATATTCCCTTTATTGATTTCTTCCTCAATACGTTCAGTATCTAAATCAGAAATCTTCGCTTTACCGTAACTAGAATCTGTTTTTATTCCAGCCTGTATACCACTAAGGCTTACAACATTTTTGCCCATCTCATTTAAAGCCATTGCAACTAAAGAACAAGATTGCAATTCTCCTGTTGATAGCAGAACATCCAATTCTCGTCGATCTGGATTATCAGAGATTTCTGAAGCCATTGCTAACAAAATATCAGTCGTATCTCCCATTGCTGAAACAGTTGCAATAACATTGCCTTGCATATCATGAGATTCCGATATTCTTTTAGCAACATTTTTAATTAACTCAGGCGTCGCCAAAGAAGAACCACCGTATTTTTGAACTACTAATCCCATACTACCCTCTAAATCCAAAATCCTGTAATAAAAATTTCCTAATTTTCATCAAATACTCCTTTCTGGGTAGCTTTAGTAACTAATATTTCACCATTCACTCCAGATCTCATTGCTGCATCTGCCATTTCATATCCTATTGTGTATTCACGATCAAGACAAAAAGCCAAAACTGTCGGGCCTGACCCAGACAGAAATGCCCCTACAGCTCCTGAATTTAATGCAGCACGAATAATATTTTTCATAGGAAAAAATGTTTTTTGTCTATACGGTTGATGAATCATATCTTGAGTAGCATAAACTAAATTATCCCATTCACCTGTAATAAATGCGTGAACCAATAAAGCTGATCTAGCAATATTGAAAATAGCAGCAGTCCTAGAAACTTGATCTTCTAATAGTGCCCTAGCCTCAGAAGTTAGCATAGGAACATCCGGAACAAATAATATTGCCTTTAAATCATTCGAGTGAATTGGTACATTTGTAACGTGAGTTAAGTCATCTTCATATATACCAATTTGCATGCCTCCAAAAATAGCCGGAGCAACATTATCTATATGGCCTTCTCGTTCTGCTGCTATATCTAATAATTCGTGTTTACTAAAAGGATTCCCAGCATAAGCATTAGCTGCATATAGCCCACCAACAAGAGCTGCGGAACTACTTCCCATTCCACTTGCTAAAGGAATTTTATTGTCACACTCAATAGATACGATGGGAGGCTTTTGATCTAATCTGGTGAATAAGTGGTTAAAGCTTTTAAGAACTAAATTATCTTCATTAGTGTCAAGAATTTCCTGTCCTTTCCCTAATATATTGACTTGAGAAGAAGATTCCGTTGTTTTATTTACCCTGATAGAATTCCAAATATCTAAAGCAATGCCAATACAATCAAACCCTGGTCCCATATTGGCTGATGTAGCTGGTACTTTGACTGTAATTGCATTTTTCATAATGTTCAGAAATTATATCATTGTAATATACATTAGATATATTTCACCTTTATAATATTATTAATAACCACTTCAAATCACAAAATATGCTTTTGAAAAATAACAGTAACTACATACATACAATTGAAAAATTAAAAGAAAAAAGTCTAACCAATATTGATTTCGATGGTATCCGGACACTTTTAGCTAACCAAACGACAACAGAAATGTCAAAGATTTTAGCTAATCACCTTAAGCCTTCTAATGATCCATCTATAATAAAAACCTTACTTAAAGAAACTTCTGAAGGTAGGCTTTTAATAGATTCCGGCAATATCCCTTACTTAAATGGCTTGGAAAACATATCTGAGTTGTTAAGGAAAATAAAACTTGGCGGGATTTTAACTGGCATTGAATCTCTTCAAATAGCTTCATCTTTAGAAATATTGCACTCTCTCCAAGAAGCGATTAACGCAAGCTCGCATGATCTCGTACAACTTAGAAAATATACACTCCAAATGACAAACCTAAGTCATGTTTCTCATTCAATTAAGTCAAAAATATCCAATGATGGATCTGTAAAAGATTCAGCAACGTACAAATTAACCTCAATAAGATCGAAAATTCGTAAAAATTATACTAATGTAGTCAATAGGCTTTCCGACATTATAAATGCACCTGATCTTGATGATACTATTCAGGATAACGTCATTTCTGTAAGAGGCGATAGGCTTGTAATACAAGTAAAAACAAGCATGCAACATAAAATACCAGGTGTGATACATGGAGCATCTAACACTGGGATGACACAATTTATAGAACCTTTAGAAACAATCGGGCTTTGTAATGATTGGAGGAAATCTTCTTTAGAAGAAGATTTCGAAATTGCCCAGATATTAACTGAAATATCTAACAAAATACGCGAACATTACGATGACATAGATTCCAATTTTATAATGGCCGTAGAGTTAGATCTAATAATTGCTAAAAGTAAATTAAGTGCCGAAATTAAAGCTATAAAACAAGCAAATCATGATATCGAATCCAACAATATAAAATTAATATCCGTCATCCATCCGCTACTTGAAGGGAATCCTAAGTCATTAACCTTAAATCTCTCTGAAGAACATAAAGTTTTAGTAATAACAGGGCCTAATACAGGCGGTAAAACCGTCGCTCTTAAAACAATTGGGCTGTTAGCAGCAATGCAACAATCCGGAATACATATTACAGGACAACCAGGAACACATATCCCACTATTCGACGGCATATATACCGATATTGGAGATCAACAAAGCATAGAAAATTCTGTCTCTACTTTCAGTTCACATATTGAAACTCTAAAAACCATTATTAGTGTTTCAACATCCAAATCATTAGTCTTACTTGACGAAATAGGAGCAAGTACAGATCCCGAAGAAGGATCAGCGATAGGTAGCACGATACTAGAATATTTTGCAGAAAAAAACATAACAACAATAGCAACAACTCACCACAATTCAATTGTGACAATTGCTAAAAATAATCCTAAAATGAAAAATGCCAGTTTCCACCTTAATCCAGACAATTTATTACCAACATATGAATTACAAGAAAATATATCTGGCAAGAGTTATGCTTTATCAATAGCTTCCCATATAGGTTTACCAGATGAAATCATAAATCATGCTATACAAAAACTATCCCCTGAAACTAGAGAGATCAACACCCAATTAGAAGAAATAATCCTAGAAAGAAAGACCCTCGCAGCCGCACTAGTTGAATCACAAAAATGTGCCGAAAACTATAAGTCTGCTAGAAAAATACTCGACTCAGAAATACAATACATAACTAGTCATAGAGATCAAATATTCACGGAAGTCAGACTAACAGCAAAAAAACAATTCAAACATTTAACAGATTTAGTATCAAAAGCTAAGTCTAATCTTTCTTGGAATTCAATGTCCAACAAAGACTCTAATGCCCCAAAAATGATGCAGGATTTATCTAAAATATCAGATGAACTAAAAAATATAAGAATTCCAGATACAAATATTACAAATCGGATTTCCTATGATTTTAAGTCTGGTGATTTAGTCTTAATTAAAGATATCAATACGAAAGGTATATTATTTTCAATTGACCATCAAAGTCATACTGCTTTAATTAAGGTAGGTAATAGTAAATTAAAAGTAAGTACATCTAGAATATTTGCTTTAAACATAAATTATTACAAATCATCAATTCCGAGTATTTCTAAAAAATATCCGAAGAGAAACCCAATTGATCCTGGCAAAACCATTCTAGACATACGTGGCAATGATGTTACAACAGCAATAAATAAAATTGATTCTTTTATAAATTCTGCGATTAAAAATGACCTGGTCAACATTACAATAATCCACGGTAAGGGAACAGGTATACTAAGAAAATATGTTCGGGAAAATTTGTCTCACCACACTCTTGTAAAAACTTTCACACCTAAATTAGACGCAAAAGGAGGAGATGGAGCTACTGACATTATTCTCGTGTAATTATCATTAGTAAAGATGGCAAGACAATTAAAGAAGAAATTAAAGCAAATGCGATCATGACTGCCGTAAGTTGCCCATAAGAAGCAAACATAGGCATAGGGGCAAACCCCATAATAGAAAACCCAACAATACTAGAACTTGCTGATCCCAGCAAAGCCATTCCTGTGCCTCTAGAAGTTTTTCTCATAGCCTCTAATTTAGAATTTTGTTTTTGAAATTCTTCTCTAAATCTTTGGGTCATATGTATCGAATAATCAATTCCGACTCCTATAGAAATTGCTCCAATCATTGCAGTAACAAAATTCAAAGCAAATCCCGCAATATACATAACTGCATAAGTCCAAGACACTACCAAAATAATCGGAATCACTGTGATGATCGCATATTTAAATGATCTCATAGCAAAAACCAATAGCAAAGTTGCTGCAATAATAGCAATCGGAAGAGAAGTATAGAGAGTACGTGCAGATGCTGTTAATTGTTCTTCTCGAGTGAAAGGAGACCCCGTTAATCCAGTTTTTTCTATATATTTATTTTTTTCTAAATCCAAAATAATTACTTCTAAAGCATTCGCAGCCTCAGTTACTACTTTTTGATCTCTAGTACCTGGAATCTGAAAAGAAACTGTTGTTAAACTTGATTTTTCATTTGAATCATCTGGCGGTAAATAAATAGCCCCCTTGACCTCATCCGGCCTAACAACAACATTACCAAAACTATCAACTATTCCATATTCTAATACATGCCTAAACGCAATCTCAGTTTGGATTTTAGTGTCAGGAATACCGTTAAAGTCAATATCTTCAATTGTTATTCCTGTAAATTTGTGAATCCTCTCTATTGTAGGATCGCTTGCCATAATACGTCGTGACACATTTACTACATTTGGCCCAATTGTTATTTCACCGCTTGGGCTCTCGGCTACATTATTTATATCACGCAAAGATTCAATAAACCGATCAATAACAGCGATAGCTTCCGGATCCATCAGATCCCCTTTTATATAAGTTATTCCCGGTTCTCCGCCCGAATCTTCCAAATGCTCTTCTAATTTATCTAATCCAATAACAAATTCTGAATTTGAATCAAAAAAATCTTTCACATCAAATGTAGGCTCTAATTTAAATGCCAAAAAGACTGACATTGAAGTAACAGTAACCGTAATGGCAATAATCCATATTGGGTTACGCGCAGAAGTTAAAGCTAATTTTTCAACAATATTAGTCAAAGAAAATCGAGTTTGTGTAATTTCATCAGTGTTGAAATCTTTAATCGGACTTGTATTGGTCATAGATTTGAATTTCAAATATATGATTGGAACGACAATGAAAATAAGTATGGTAGCTAATAACATAAATAACCCGTAAGTTTTATTTAATGCAACCATCAATATTACAGCTCCACCCGATGCGCTAGCGACCGCAATGGCTCCGAACATTCTAAAAAACCTAAACTTATAACCAGTAAATTGTTCTCTAGAAGAAGATATAAGTTCATCTATTTTCATAGAAATAACTGGGGCAATAATTCCTAAAATTACGAAAGAAGCAAAAACTGCAATTGCTGCAGCACTCCCAAAATGTATCACTGCTTCAATATTTGAAGATAAGTTAGATAAAAAAGCTATTCCATCACTAAGCATTGCTAATACAAGTGCGCCTAAAATACCCGATAATCCAATTTTGAGAGCTATACTAGGCGTTCTATTTGAATGAAACTCTTCTTTATATCTCCTGAAAGCATGTACTGCAAAGTCCACACCTAAAGATATCATTGAAATAGGAACGACTAAATCAATAACTAATCCACTCTTTAAACCAATTAATGCAGAAATACCTTTTAGCCAGATCATCATAACCGCAAGCCCAACACCTGATATAGCTGTAGCCCAATAAGATTTTAAGTTAAGTCCTACTAGGAGAAGGGCTCCAATCACAGTAAATGTTATAAAAATACCTGCAGCCCTACCTTCTTCCTCTGCCTCTAAATTGGCATCTAAAGCAATCCCCCAAATCTTGTATACCTGAGAATCCCCTTCTATCACTTCAGCGAAATAACGATTAAGATGCTCTTTATTTACAACATCCGGCCCGCCCCCTAATCCAATCTCTAATCCACCACCACCTAATTTTTCATTATCGGCAAGAAGATAAATAAACATAGCCGGTGCAGACCACAAATCAATGCTGATACCATTAATAGTAGTTCTCTCTAAAGTAGCTTTCCTCGAAATTGAATCAACTATTCCATTAGTTTTAGGATTAGATACAAGTTTGTAAAATGCAACTTTTATATCTTGATCAGTTGCTTCATTTAATGAAATATCCATTTGATTCAAGGCAATCTCAATGGGGTCTAAAATGGAACTTATTCCTGTTATTGTAGTTGCAATACTAGAATCGAAAAAATTAAACAAATACGACTGTTTTTTCAAAGTCCCTTTAGCTAACAATCCCTTACTATCTAAATCTAAAAGAATTGTCCTGTTGTTGCTTAATTCAAGAAGTACTTGTTGTGTGAGTACATCACCATTTATCGGTTCTAATACGTAAGATGCAAAATGGACTGGCGTTGGGAATTTATTATCAATATCTTTTTGCAAATCATAT
>Ga0114999_10002395_pt1 | contig 24747 bp, 25 predicted proteins | sample ArcticOcean_MG_C_3_FD_89820 | JGI IMG/M metagenome (GOLD analysis project Ga0114999, IMG submission 89820) | Marine microbial communities from western Arctic Ocean - ArcticOcean_MG_CB8_126 | ecosystem: Environmental > Aquatic > Marine > Oceanic | place: Arctic Ocean: Canada Basin | collected...
GAGGATGGTCGGCAGGCCTCGTCGAGGCGGCCTTGCTGGTCCCACTACTCCTCGCTGTTCCGCTGGCCGCGGGGCTGCGCGCAGGCGGCGTCGATGGCTCGCTCGCGCTGCTCTTCGTTCATCTGTCGATCGCGCTCCCACTCGTGGTTCGCGCGGTCCTGCCGGGGCTGCGTACGAGCGTGCGTCCACAGTTCGAGGCCGCCACGGTCCTCGGTGCCTCGCGCTGGGCGAGTTGGCGACGCCTGATCGCACCACCGCTGCGCGCGCACATCGCCGTGGCGATCGTGCTCGGCGGCGCCTGGTCGCTTGGCAACCTCGGCGCTGCGCTGATCCTCGAGCGGCTCGACCGCGCACCGGTGCCGGCCGCAATCGCGGCCGCTCTCGAGTCGGAGACCTCACGAGGCGACGGGCGAGCGTTTGCACTTTCGGGAATCCTCGCGCTCCTGATCGCCGCCGCGTTCGTTACCCTTGAACACCGGCGCCCCCCGGAGATCACGGAGTTCTAACGTGGCCTCGTTCGCCGCCCGCTCACTCGCTCGCCAGGCTCAGCCGGGTGCACCTGCGCTCAACGGCGTATCGCTTGAGGTCGAAGACCGCCGCATCGCCGCCCTGCTCGGTCCCCCGGGAACCGGCAAGAGCGCCCTCCTCCGCGCGATCGCTGGCCTCGACCCGCTCGACCGTGGCGAGGTGCTGATTGATGGCATGTCTGTCATCAATCGCCCCGCGCACGAGCGCCGGATCGGCCTCGTCTTCCAGGACCTTGCGCTCTTCGAGACGCAGACCGCCGGTGAGAACGTCGCGTTCGGCATGCACGCGCGCGGCTGGGATGAGGAGCGCTGCGCGCTGCAGGCCGAGGAGCTCCTCGGCCACATCGGCCTCGCCGATCACGCAGACCGACCGGTCTCTGAACTCTCCCCCGAGGCCCGCTGCCGCGTCGCCCTTGCGCGCGCGATCGCTCCGCGCCCGGACCTCCTCCTCCTCGACGAACCAGCCTCGACGCTCGGCGAACTGCAGCGCGGCCTCTGGCGCGACCTGCTAGGCGACCTGCTGCACGACTTCGGCATCACCGCCCTCGTCGCGACGCAGGACGTCCGCGAGGCGGCGACGTTCGCCGACTCGGTTGCCGTCTTTGTCCGCGGCCGCGTGCTCCAGTTCGGCCCGACCGCCCGCATCCTAGCCTCACCGTCCTCGACCATCGTCGCTGACCTCGTCGGCTACCAGCGCCTGCTCGAGGGCGTCTGGCGCGACGGCGAGCTCTATGAGGAAGGCGTCGGCTCGCTACCCGGTCCGGCAATGCCACCGATTGAGCCCACAGCGACCGCCATGGTTCACCCCTCGGCGATGTTCGCGATCCCTGCCGAGCAGGACCTCGGCACTGGCCTCGTCGGCACCGTCGAACGCGCAATCCCGGACGGGCCATCCTGGCGGGTCCGCCTCCGCCTCGACGCCGCGAGCGCACGGAGCGTCACGAGTCGCTGGGAATGGGACCTCACCCCGCCTGCGATTGGCACCCGCCTCGCGATCGTCGTCGTGCCGGGCACGATGCGTTTCTTCACCTCCAGCGGGTACGCCGTCGATCGCCATCCCCGCGCCGCGCACCGTCGCGTCGAGCGCCCCGCACCGACGCCGGAGGCGGATCCAGCCGCTCCGGAGCCGGAGACACCTGCCGAGGCGAGCAACGATCACCTCAACGGAAACGGACACGCCAATGGCAACGGCCACGGGGGCGCTTTTGAGGAATCCGCGCCGCTCGAACTACCGGAACCCGGCGCTTTTGAGATGCCACGCCCAGAATCGGCGGCCCTCGACTAGTACGCTGGCTACATGGCTCTGACCGACCTGATCCGCCGTCGCAAGGATCCCGAGGCACGTGCCCTGAGGGCACTCGCACGCGCGAATGAGACCCTGCGACCGCGGCACCGCCCCGACGAGGCGTTGCAGATCGTCTGCGACATCGCGCGGTCGTTGACGAACGCCAAGTACGCTGCCCTCGCCATCACCGACGAGCACAACAACACCGAGGGCTTCGTCGTCTCTGGCATCGACGACGCGACCCTGCGACGACTCAAGACGCCGCCACAGGGCCACGGCCCGCTGGGCACGCTGCGCTTCGACGGCCGCCCCGTCCGCTACGAGGATGTCGAGCAGCACGCCAAGGCGTTCGGCTTCCCATCGAACCACCCGGAGATGGAGAAGCTAATCGGCGTCGCGATCTGGGCGAGGGGCGAGGTACGCGGTTCCCTCTACGTCACCGACCGCCGTGACGGCCAGATGTTCGATGACCACGACGAACGCCTGATGCTTACCCTCGCCGAACACGCCGCGAAGATCGTCGAGACTCAGTGGTATTAGCGTGGTGATTCGACGTTAGATTTGTGTGACTATGAACGCGCTTCCCCGCAGCGCCGTCACCCTGACCGCCGTCGAGATGGTTGCTGTCCTCGTCGCCGTCACTGCTGCTACTGCTGACAAACGACCGCCATCGCCATTCGCCTCCGCACCATTCGCTTGGAATCCGTGCCAACAGGTCTTCGACGATGATGCCGGGAGTCGCCTCGGCTGGTTCTTCGACGGAACTTGGGTTCCAAGCGAACTCGTCGCGTGCTCCTCGGAACAGGTGCAGCGTTGCATCAGTAGGTGGACTGAGGATCGCGACGGGACAAGCTTCGACCACCACTTGGCGATGGTCGAGATCTTCTCTGAGGGCGAAGCGGACGAGCTCTAGGAGGCGGTCTGGTGGCTCTTCTACCAGGACGAGGCAGACCTTTCGGCCTGGGACGCGCGGTTGGTGTCCCTGGCCAGTAACGCCGAGCTCGAGTTCTTCGATGGGTACGTGATCGCGTTCAGCAAGAACGCCAGCGAGGAGATTCGCGCCGTGGCGCGCTCAACTCCGGATGTGGACGTCTCGACCGCGTTCGAGATCGATGGCCGCTAGCTCTGCAGGTACTGCTCGAACCACTCAACCGACTTCATCCACGAGTTCATCGCTGCGTCCTCGTTGTAGGCCGGACGCGTGTCGTTGAAGAACGAATGCTCGGCTCCCGGGTAGAGCTTGATGTCGTTTGGGACGCCGCTCTCCTTGAGGGTCGCGCGCAACATGTCGACCTGATCGGCCGGAATCCCTTCGTCGGCGCCGCCGTATGAACCCAGCACCGGCACCTTGATCGTCGCGATCTGCTCTGCCGAGGGCATGCCACCCCCGTAGTACACGTGCACCGCGTCTACGCTTGAGGTCGGTCGGATCGCTGACGCCAGCGTCAGCCCGCCGCCCATGCAGTACCCGACGCACCCCACCTTCGCGAGGCCCTGCTCTTCCTTCATCCACGAGATCGCTGCGTCGATCTCCTGCGAAGCGACATCGCGCTCCATCGCCATCGCGAGCTTGCGCGCCTCGTCTGGCTCAGTCGCGGCCTGCCCGTGGTAGAGGTCGGGCGCAAAGCAGATGTAGCCCTCGACTGAGTAGCGGTCGGCGATCTCCTTGATGTCGTCAGTCAATCCCCACCACTCCTGGATTACGATCAGCCCGGCTTTCGCCTCTTCGTCGTCCGGCTCCGAGAGGTAGCCCGCGATCTCGAGGCCTCCGTGCTCAATCGTGAAGTCGGGCATGGGGGCCTCCGGTCGGTCGCTGGGTCGTCTCGTTCAGGTCCGGGCCGAGTATGCCATGAGGAAGACGCTCAACCGCGTAGCCAGTCGGGGATCTCGAAATCCAGCACCGCGCGATCTCCCGTACCGATGCCGCGTTCCTCGAACCAATCGACTGGCGCCTCGATCGCGTAGCGGTACAGCTCGTCGGGGCGGCGTGTGTTGAGCGATTCCGCCTCCATCAGCAGGATCTCGAGGATCGTCCCTCCCTCATCGACGAACGCGATCGCGAGGTCGAAGTGTGTGTTGCGCATCCAGAAGATCTGAGTGGTCGGTTCGTGGTACCAGAACAACATCCCGCGCGCGCCTAGCTCGAGGCGACCCGAGAGCCCCGTGACGTACTCGGAGCGCTCCGGCACCTCGATGCGGAGGACGAACTCGTCCCCGTCCGCACGCGTCATCACTGCCCGCGGGAGCTGGTCAGTCGGGATGTAGGCGGTCGACGTCACTGGCTCGTCGGGACTGGCGGTGACGACCACGTGCGGCGTCGTTGACGGCGTCGCCGTCGCAACCACCGGCGCCGTAGCCGTCGCGCTCCCAGCAACCGCTGTCGGTATGGCTGGCTCGGGCGTAACGGTGAAGATCCGAGGCTCGTCGTTGCAGCCTGCGGCGAGCAGCAGCGCGGCGGCAGTTGCGAGGGCGAGAACAGATCGTCGTCGAATCACCGATCGATGGTAGCCAGCACCGTTGACACGATCCGCGTTCCGCTGAGAGCCTCGGGCCGTGGCAGTACACAAGGCGCTCGAGCTCGCACTCTCGCTGTGGCCGAACGCCCGTGATCGCGGGTCAGTTGACGACCCTGCAACCCTAGACACTTTGCTCGAATCCTTCGGACAACCGGGCGCCCTCGGCTACGAGTGTGGTTCGCGCAAGACCTTCGCCGCGTTCGACCCCGACGAGGACGCCGAGCTCACCCTCCCCGCCGGCGAACGCAGCTCAAGCGACGCAGACGCGCGCTTCATCGCGCACGTTCTGATCACGCGGACACTCCTCGCGGCGGGTCTCCACGTCGATCCCCGCGTCCTCGAGGCGATGGGCGCCGCTTACGCGTTCTCCTGGACCGCCACCGGTGGGAAGTACCGACAGACGCCGCTGGCACTGGCGACCTCGCTCTGGCTGCTCGCGCTCGACCCGCTGCGCATCTCGGATCGCCCGCTCCCGATCGACTGGGAGCCCGGCTGCTTCAACGACCCGGAGCGCTGGGACCTGGACTACCGCCTCTTCTCGCACTACGACATCAGCGAGAACGCGGTCGATTGGGCGGTATACGCCAGCGGCGCACCTGAACGCCGCGAAGGCGCCTCGATCTATTCAGTCGTTGAACCGCTGCTGCGCATGAACGAGGACGGTCGTGTCCGGATCGCGCTCTCGGCGTACGCGAACGCGCAGGACAGCGGCGCGGAGTCAGCTCCGGCGGTAGCCATGCTGGAGCGCGGCCGCATCGCCGCGCTGCTCCAGGGTCAGGTCGGGCTCAACTCTCAGGCTTAGCGACGCCAGAGGTGGCTCGCTACTCGGGCGCGTCCTGCTGCGCGACTTCGGTGATGTGGGCGTAGACCTCGAGCAGTTCGCGATCGTCCGGTCCGGCCATGTCCGGGATGTGATAGCCGAAGAAGGCATCTACCACGCTCTTGTGGTCGTCGATCACGTAGTCCGGGAAGACGTGCACGTCGTAGGTCTTGAGCCGCTCGTGGTGGTCCTCCAGCGGCTTCAGGAAGTAGTCCGCGACGAACTCGTCCAGCTTGTGACGTCGCATGTCCCAGCGACGGATGCCGACGCCGGACCAGACGTAGATAGTGTGTCCGTCGTCTCGCAGCTTCGTGAACACGTCGTGCGCGTGGTTGCGGAGCTTGCCGTCCCACATGATGAGCGTGTTGTCGACGTCGAAGAATACGTTCAGTTTCCGCATCGTTAAGCCTTCACTTGTTCCGCGAGGAATGTGCCAACGATCTCGTTGAACGTCTCCGGCGCTTCGAAGTAGACCGAGTGCCCGCACCCGGGAACCTCGACGTACTGCGACTCCGGAACAATCTCATGAACGCGCCGAATGATCTCGGGGGGCGTCAGTCCGTCGTCGCTCCCGACGAGGAACAGTGTCGGCACGCTGAGCCTCTCGATCTGTTCCTTCGTCGGCGCGTTCGGGTCATCCGGCTGCTGCGCGCGCGGCGGATTGAGGTCAAAGATCTGTCGGTAAAGGAACGTTCCCGCCGGATTCTCCGCCTGGAACGTCGGTCCGAGGGCGCGCGCGGTCAGCAGCGCGTCGGCGTCGCTTTGCTGCTGGCGGTACTTCTGGACCTCGGCCTGCAGCTCCGGCCAGTCGAAGAACCCCCACGTGTCGGCCATCACCAGCGCGCTCACTCGCTGCGGTGCGCGCGCCGCGAACCCGATCGCCGATCGCCCGCCCATCGACTGCGCGATCAGCGCAGCGCGCTCTATCCCCAGCGCGTCCAGCAACCCTTCGAGGTCATCGACGAACCGCGCGTTGCCCGCCCCGCTCGGGTCGAGCGATCGCCCGAACCCGCGCTGATCGATCGAAATGCAGCGATACCACTCACGGAACACCGGCACCTGTTGCCACCACGACACGTGGTTTCCGCCCGCGCCGTGCAGGAAGACGATCGCGTCGTCTCGCTCGTTGGGGTTCTGCTCGTCGTAGAACATCTCGATGTCGTTGAGGCTGATCCTCGGCATGTCGTGCTCCTCGGCGTGGTCGCTATTCCTCGGGCGGCGGCGTCACGCACGAGGTGAACGTGAACGCGAACGCCGCGAGGCCATCCGAATCGGTCTCGAGCGTGAGCGAGTGCCGGTCGACGTCCCCGTCTGCGACGAGGTTGTACATTCGAGGCACGTCCACCGTCACCACCCCGTCGTTCACGTCCTCACCCGCGGTCGCACTGATCGAATCACCGTCGAGGAACACCCGCAGCGCCGCGGCCTCGCCCGTGATCGGCGGGTGCATGACGAGGTTGAGGTCCGCCGCCATGTAGTCGAGGTGGATGCGGCTCGTCTTTCGCGCGCCGTAGGGGCGTGCCGCGCTCTCCGCCTGGAGGATCCAGCTGCCCTCAAGGTACAGCATCCCCTCGACGTGCTTCCCGGGATCGACATAGTTCGCGGGCTGGTCCGGCGACAGCCCGAGCACGTTCCCGATCGGCCCCCGAGAGAGGCCCGCGTAGATCTCCGGCGTTACGCGATAGCAAACAGCGCCGGGCGCATCTTCGTCCCGGACGGGTTCCATGATCTCCGGCAGCGGGGCGTTGAAGCCCTCTTGCTGAGCCAGTAGCGCCTGGATCAGCTGCTCCGACTCGCCGTAGGCGCCCTCGCCGTAGTGACGTGCCTGAATGTTTCCCTCAACGTTGATGAAGTACTTCGCTGGCCAGTACTTGTTTGCGTACGCCTGCCAGATCTTCCGGTCCGCATCTAGCACGATCGGATAGTCGATCCCTTGAGCGGCGATCGCCCGCTTCACGTGCTCTGGATTCTTCGCGAATGAGAATTCGGGCGTGTGCACCCCGACGACCTGGAGGCCGTGCTCCTCGTATCGGCGGTACCACTCCGTGACGTAGGGCAGCGTCCGCAGGCAGTTCACGCAGGTGTAATCCCAGAAATCGAGTAGCACCGGCTTCCCCGATCCCCGGATCGCTACCGGGTCGCCCTGCAGCCATTCCCCGCCTTGGAGCTCCGGCGCGTAGACCGGTTTTTGTTCTTCCTGCGTCATCGTGACCCCCGAGGCCTCATCGCCTGACTGCTGATCGTCGGTTCGTGCTCGGAACTGCCGAGGCCCAGGGCCTGAGCCTGACGCCCGAAACTAGGCGCTCGGGTAACCGGGCGCTGCTTGAATCGCCTCGACCTGCTGGCGGTGATCTGCGTCGTGGATCCGATTGAAGAGGAACCAGGCACGACTGTTGAGGTCTCCGAAGTTGCTGTGCGGCGAAGTCATCTCAAGGTTCACCATCGGCGGCAGCCGTTCCGGGAGCGACGCCAGCTTCACCGAGTGCTCAGAGAGGTGCATCCGCAGCCGCTCGAAGCGGGTGGGCAGCTTCGTCGTGGGTGGATCGACCCGGTCGTCCTCCTCGCGCCCGGCGGCCAGATCCTCGATCAGGCGCAGCGAGCGACGCGACGCGTTGAGTACGTGCTCGGTGATCTGTCGGATCGTCCACTCGTCGCCGGACGGCGACCAATCCGTCTGCTCGTCGGACACTCCGTCGAGGACACCCAGCAGCCCGCTGCGCTCCGCCATCGCTCGAGGCCATAGCGCGATCCAGTCGTATTTCTCGGCTTGGCTCACGAGGTAGCTGCGGACCCGCTGCTCTTCCTCCGTCAGCGCGCGCTCCGGCGCTGCTTCCTCGGTCACGACGACCCTCCCGAGGATCGACCGACGATCCGCGAGGTCGCCTTGCCGAATCGCGCCATGTGGTCGGCGCCGCCACGCAGGACCAGGTCCGCCTGATCCTCGATGCCCTTCGCGTCGCCGCCCGTCGCCGCCGCGTTGATTACCTGCTTCGCCCAGCGCGCCGCTAGCGGCGACGCCGCGGCGGTCGAGGCCGCCAGCTCCATCGTCTCCGCCTCGAGTTGCTCAGCTGGCACTATCCGGTTAGCGATCCCGATCCGCTGAGCCTCTGTGGCATCGATCGGCCTCGAGCTGTAGATCAGCTCCTTCGCGAGGACTGGACCGACCAGCCCGGTGAGCGCTGCCGCGCCCACCACCAGCCCGTAGTCCGAACCCGGGAAGCGCATCTTCGAACGGTCCGACATCACCCGCAGGTCGCACCCGCACGCGAGCAGCGCCCCCGCGCCGTAGGCCGGGCCATCGATCATCGCGATCGTCGGCTTCTCCGAGGACGCGACACGGGACGCCGCGTCGCGCGAGGGATTGAAGCGGCGGTCACCAGCCTCGGCCGCGGCGAGTGCTTCGCCCATATCCGCGCCAGCGCAGAAAGACCCGTCGGTCCCCTCGATCACGATCACATGGACCTCGTCGTTCGCGTCCATCTCCTCCATCGCCTGGAGGATCGCACGCGCGAGCGGCTCGTTGAGTGCGTTGCGCTTGTCCGCGCGATTCAGCCGGAGGCGGCTGATGCCGTCCTCGACAGTTGTAATCAGCAAGTCGTCGCTCATCGTGCCGCCTTCCGTCGCGTCAGTATGCGTGATCGCTATCCGAGGATTCCGGGCTCGTGCATCGCCGCGATCTCCTCGGCGAAGTTCACCGGCCCCGCTGGGACGCCTTCGCGGTCGAAGATCTCCATCCACTCCGCCGTCGTCTTCGACTTCATCGTCTCCTCGATTGCGTGCACCGCGGTGACGCCGCGCTGCACCCACTCGGGATTCTCGAGATCGAACTCAGGGTCGTCCGCTCCCAGGTAGTCGGTGCCGATCGCCGTCCACACCTTCGCCCGCAGCGAAGCCGACAGCGCCCCGATCGCCAACGCCCCGTCTTTCGTCGAGTACGCCCGGTACACCGAGTTCACCGCGCTCGAGACTTTTCGGGGGTCGTAGAGCTCCAGCAGCTCCGGGTAAGCGGCCCCCGCGTCACGCCGCTCGTGCAGGTGCGCCATCCGCGTCTCGTTCGCGGCGTCCGCCGCCGGAACCCGTGTCACCCGCTCCATCTGGAACTGCATCGCCGTGCGCAGCAACGTGCTCTCGATGTACTTGCCTTGCCCGGTGCGCTCGCGGTTGAAAAGTGCCTCGCACACCCCGATCCCGGTGGCATAGTCCGCGAGCGACGTGGACGTGATCTGGATCGGTTGGCCGTCTTCGTCCAGCTTCCCCTCGCCCGCGAGCAGCCCCGAGGCCGCCTGCGCCACGCTGTCGTATCCCGGCCGGTGCGCCCACGGACCCTTCCGCCCAAACCCGGTGTTGTCGACGTAGATCAGTTGTTCGTTGAACTCGCGTAGCGATTCGTAGTCGATCTTCAGCCGCGCCGCGACATCGGGGCGGTAGTTGATTACCACCACATCTACCTTCGGCACGAGACGCTTCACGATCTCCTGCGCCTCAGGCTCATCGAGCTTGAGCTCCAGCGATCGCTTGCCCCGGTTGAGCTGGTGAAACCACTTCGACTCGCCCGGCATGTACTGCTGCGCCAGCCGCCAGGGCTCACCGTCGGGTGGCTCGACCTTGATTACCTCGGCGCCCATATCCGCCAGATGCGCGCACGCGTACGGCCCCGCGATAATTTGCTCCAGCACCGTCACGCCGTCTAGTGGTCCCGAGGCCATGGTCGATCCCTCCCCCCAGCGCTTGCGCCGATAGTGCGTCGCTGGCGGTCGCGGTCATAACGCGTCGCCGAACCCCACGTTGCCGCAGTATCTGAATCCTCAGGGTTGAGCGCGACCTCATCGAGGCGAACCGACCGCATCCCCGGCGCTCACCGCTTGTGAGCGACCCCGACCGCTCGTAGGCTGGCGCGACTATGGGCGATCAGGAGCCTGCGTTTTCGAGCTCTGAACCGGGTGCCACCGCACTCGATGGCTTGCTGGCGCCGATCTTTTCCCAGCTACCCCGGAACACCTCCCTCTCTCCGCTCCGCTACGACCTGAACGCTGGCGTCCCCGATCGCGAGTCGCTTCCCGCCCGCGACCTCGCCGCGGCGGCGACGGCCGTGCTCGAGGCCGATCCCGGCGCGGCGCTGACCTACGGCGGCCAGCAGGGCTACGCTCCGCTCCGCGACTGGATCGCGCGACGCGAGAGCGCCAACGTCGGTTTCGAGGTGGGCGTCGATGCCGTCACGCTGACCTCCGGTTCTGCCCACGGCCTCCAGAACATCGCGCTGACATTCCTCGCCGAAGGCGACACCGTCGTCATGGGTGCGCCGACTTATCCCGGCGCGATCCGCACCTTCCGCGCTCGCGGTGCTCGCGTCGTTACCGTCCGGCAGGACGACGACGGCATCGATCCCGACGAGTTATCGTCCGTTCTCGATCAGCTCGCTGCCGAGGGCACACACCCAAAGTTGCTCTACGTCGTCCCCAACTACGACAACCCCACCGGCGCGACGCTTCCACTCGACCGCCGCCAGGCGATTGTCCGCCTCGCAAGGGACAACGGCCTCCTGATCGTCGAGGACGACGCCTACGCCGGCCTCGATATCGACGGTCCACCACCGCCCTCACTCTTCGCCGTTGCCGAGGGCAGGGGCGTCCTCCGCCTCGGTACCTTCTCGAAGACCGTCGCCAGCGGCCTACGCGTCGCTTGGATCCAGGCCGAGCCGCACGTCACCGCCGCCCTCGTCCACATGCGCTTTGACAACGGCGCGTCCCCGTTCCTGCATCGCGTCGTCCTCCACTATCTCGAATCCCCCAGCTACGAAATCCACGTCCAGCGGCTGCAGGCGATCTATCGCGAACGTCGCGACGCTGCGGCCTCGACTCTCATCGAGATCGCTGAGCCCTACGCGCGCTTCCGCACCCCGGCGGGTGGCTTCTTCCTCTGGGTGCAGCTCGAACCGCCACTTACCGCCGCCGCCGTCTTCGAGGCCGGGCTCGAGCGTGACGTCGCCGTCACGCCCGGCTCGATGTACTTTCCAGCCGAGGGCGGCGAAAACTCGATCCGTCTCGTCTACTCCGCGCTCCCACCTGAGGATCTGCGCACCGCTGTCATCCTCCTCGGCGAAGCGATGGCCGCCGTGTCTGAGGCCGGGTCTTGAGTATCCGGCGACGGATTCGGGGGACCCACGTTTGCTACTGATTTGTGCAACGCCATACGATATGTCCACAACTCCCCCCATGCGGGGAGTTGTCTCTTTGCTACCCAGTCCTGATTCAATGAAGTAGGGATTTCGCCGTGACAGTCGAACCTGTTACCGACACCATCGTCGACGAACTGGCGCGACTCTGGGCTGAGCACGACCTCGACGAGCTTACTAGTGACGCCGTAAAACACCTGACGGCCGGGTCGGCTACCGACTGGGGCATGCCGGCGACGATTCAGTCGCCGGTCGAGCCGATTAGTCTTGGCGGCGGTATTCCCGATCCCGACACGCTCCCGCGCGCAGAGCTCCTCGCCGCGATGGACCGCGCGCTCGACGTGCCCGATGACACGCCCCTTCGCTACGGCGGCGGCATCGGCTACGAGCCACTCCGCGAGGCGCTCGCCGAGCGCTATACCCGCGATCGGCACGTGCCCGTCACAGCCGACCACTTCCTCCTTACCAACGGCAGCGCCGGTGCGATCGACCTGGTCTGCGCCGCCTTCCTGTCACCCGGTGACACCGTCCTCTCCGAGGGGCCGACCTTCTCTGGCACCCTCCGGACCTTCCGCGGCCACCAGGCCAACATCCTCACCGTCCCGATGGACCAGGACGGGATCGATACGGACGAACTCGCGAGGGTGCTCGCCGACGTCGAGGCCCAGGGCAAGCGCGCCAAGCTGATCTACACGATCAGCAACTTCCACAACCCGGTCGGTGCCTCGATGTCCCAGGAGCGCCGCCAGGAGCTGCTTCGCCTCGCCGCTGCCCATGGCGCGTTCGTCCTCGACGACGATGCCTATGGCGAGTTCTCGTACACCGACCACGCGCCGACCACGCTCTCGGAGCTCGCCAACGTCCGAGGCGTGATCACCGTCAGCACGTTCTCGAAGATCATCGCCACCGGCCTCCGCGTCGGCTGGGTCCACGCCGAGCCCGCGGTGATCGACCGCATCATGCGCATGCGCTTCGAGATGGGTAACAGCCCGCTGCTGCACCACATGATTTACAACTTCATGGAGAGTGGCCGCCTCGACGAGCACATCCTCGCCATGCGTGAGGTCTACTCCGCCAAGCTCGATGCCCTCAGCTCTGCGCTCCACGAGTACTGCGAGCCGTACCTGACCTTCCGCAAACCGGAGGGCGGCTTCTTCCTCTGGGCGACGCTCCAGGACGGCATTACCGCTCGCGAGCTGCAGCGCGAGGCCGTGGCCCAGGGCGTGAACTTCCCGATCGGCCACGCCTTCTTCGCGGAGCAGCAGGACCCCGGCGAGCATATCCGCCTCGCCTTCTCCTGGGTCGCTCTTGACGACATCCCCGAGGCGGCACGTCGCCTCGCCGCCGCCTGCGAGCGCGTCGCAAACGGCGCCGCAAGCTAACCGACGAGGCGAATCAGCCGGAGGCTTCCTATGGGCACCCGTAAGCGTCCCGACGGCACTGTGCCTTGGATACCGGGCTTCGGGTGCGGCGCACTGCTCCCATCGCTGTCGGTCAACCTGACCGTCGCTGACACCGAGCGCTCGACCGCGTTCTACCGCGACGTCTTCGAAGCTGAGATTCACTACCAGAATATCGACTTCGCCGCCGTCCGCGTCAGTAGCGCCGAGGTCATGCTCCACGCCGACCACACCCACGACGGACACCCCAGCCACCCGCAGCTCGTCGCTGGCGAAGCACGTGGGCTCGGCGCCCAGATTCGCCTGCTCGGCATCGACCCTGACGCCGTCGAGGCACGCGCACGTGAACACGGCACCACCGTTGCTGTCCCCATCGTCGACAAGGACCACGGCTGGCGCGAGGTCGTCGTCCACGACCCGGACGGCTACGAGTGGGCGTTCGACGTCCTGATCGATCCGGCGAACGGTCCCTTCGGACTACAGCTGGCACCGTAGTGCCGCCCGCCGTGCCCGTACTCACCGACCTCGACTCTCTCCGCGCCGACATCGAGTTCGACGCGACCCTCCGAGGGCACGACCTCCACTTCCGCTCGACCTGGGGGATCTTTTCCCCTCGCGAGGTCGACGCAGGTACCCAGCTCCTGATCGACCGCATCGATGTCAACCCCACCGACGACTGCCTTGACCTCGGCTGCGGCTACGGCCCGATCGGCGTCACGCTGGCTCGACTCGCCCCCGAGGGCCAGACGCTCCTCGTCGACAAAGACTTCGTCGCCCTCGACTACGCCCGCGCCAACATCGAGGCCAACGCCACAACGAACGCCGAGGTCCTCTTGTCCAACGGCCTCGACGCGGTCCCACCTGAGCGTGAGTTCGACCTCGTCGGCAGCAACGTCCCCGCGAAGGTCGGCAACGAGCTGATCACGCTCTTCGTCGCCGACTCCTGGGCGCGGCTGCGCCCGGGCGGCCGCCTCTATCTAGTGACCCTGACCGGCATGCGGAAGTTCGTGCGGCGCGTGATTGAGCAGCAGTGCGGCGATTACGAGAAGGTCAAGCAGGGCCCCGTCTACACGCTCCACCGCGCCGTCCGCGCCAGCGACTAGCTCCGCCCACGCGGTCGCGTCAGGGACCGATCCGCCGCTACCCTGCCTGCAATGTCCGACACGTCAGGCCCCGTCTACGGCTCGCTCGCTGGCCAGCGCGGCCTCGTGATCGGCGGATCGCGCGGCATCGGTCGCGCTATCTCGCTCCGACTTGCCCGCGAGGGAGTCCACCTCACACTCACCTACGCCCGCTCCGAGGAAGCCGCCGAGGCCACGGCCGCCGAGTGCCGCGCGTTCGGCGTCGAGTCCACCGCCATGCGCGCCGATGTCGGCAAACCCGAGGAACTTCGTACCCTCTTCGAGGAACTCGAGGCGTGGACGCCTGGCGACGGACCGACCGGCCTCGACATCGTCGTCAACAACGCCGCGCGCGGCCTCGAGCGCCCGCGCCCCGCGATCGACCAGCGCCCCGGCCATCTCCACCGCACGATGGACGTCAACCTCTTTGGCCCGTGGACGGCGACCCAGCTCGCCCTGCCGCTGATGGAGTCCCGAGGCGGTGGCGCGGTCGTCAACCTGCTCTCACCCGGCGCTGACCACTACATGCCTGACTACGCGGCCGTCGGTGTCAGCAAGGCCGCCCTCAAGTCGCTCACGATGTACCTCGCCGCCGAGCTCGCCCCGCTTGGCGTCCGCGTCAACGGCGTCTCGGCCGGATGGGTCGAAGGCTCCGAGGGCGACCGCGCCTACAAGGCCGACATCTCCAACCGCGTGCGCCCACACGTCCCTGCGGGCCGCAATGTCGCCCCCGAGGACATCGCCGCCACCGTCGCCTGGCTCTGCTCCGACGAAGCGCCAATGATGATCGGCCAGACGCTCTACCTCGACGGTGGGTTCGGCGACAGCGCCTGGCGCGCCGTTCTCGAAGATCCGCCCGCCGCAGGCGACGCCTAGTTCGTCGCTGCCGCCAACGCCGCGAGGTACCCGTGGGGGGTGCGGCAGCGGGAACCGCCTTGACGGGTCCGTGCACACTTGGCGCTCGCGCAACGTCTCGAGGGCGAGGCCTGTCTCGCGCAGTGGCAGCCGTGCGATCGTCCACGCGAGCTGCTCGCCGGATCGAGCGCCCCAGCCCGGTACGGGCACGTACAGCCGCCGCTTGCCAGCGGCCTGCCCCCAGCCGCGCACGACCTCGCCGAGGCTGACGCGATCCGATACGCACACGTCGAACGAGCGCTCGCGGATCTCCTCATCATCGATCGCGATCCGGATCGCCTTGAACGGCATCGATCTGCGCCCGACTGCCAACGAGGTCCGCAGCACCACCCAGCCGAATTCGGATTGGCGCACTGCCAGCTCCGCCGCCCAACGTGCGATCAGTTGGCGCGCACTGGCGTCCTCCTCCGCGGCGACATTCTCGAGGGAGATCACCCGCTCCACTCCCACGCCCACGAGCGGCGATCAGCGCGTTCTGCACCGCCTCCAGCTCGTTCGCGACGGGGTCACTGGGACGGTCCATGATCGAGGTAGACCAGCGTCTGAACGCCGCGCATCGCGGTGTCGAGCCCGCGCCCCTCCAGTACATCGCCATCGATCGCCTCGATGCTCTGGTCACGGTATCGGACAGCGTTGTACTCGCTGCTCACCAGCGCCCGCAGCGGACGCCCCTCGAGGGTGGACAGTAACGCGCGACCGCTCCAGCGGCTCCCGCCAATAACGAGGATTGTCGGCGCCTCGGTTTCCCGATCGGCGGGGCCGCTAGCGCGTGATCGCGCCGGTCTCTGCGCCCGACACCAGCTTCGCGTACTTCGCGAATACGCCGCTCTCGTAGTTCGGCGGATTCGGTGACCACGCCGCGCGCCGCGCCGCCAGCTCCGCGTCGGAGACATCGACGTTCAGCTCCCGTCCGGGGATGTCGAACTCGACGATGTCGCCCTCTCGAACGAGGGCGATCGGTCCGCCGTCTGCCGCCTCGGGTGCCACGTGCCCGGCCATCAGCCCGCGCGTCGCGCCGGAGAAGCGTCCGTCCGTCAGCAGCGCCACGGTCTCGCCGAGGCCCTCGCCCACCAGCGCCGCGGTGACGCCGAGCATCTCGCGCATACCGGGTCCGCCCTTCGGCCCTTCGTTGCGGATCACGACCACGTCGCCTGCATTGATCTGGCCGTTCAGGACCGCCTGCATCGAGTCTTCTTCGCGCTCAAAGATCCGCGCGGGGCCGCGGTGCGTCATCCGCTCGTGGCCGGCGACTTTGATCACGCAACCGTCGGGTGCCAGCGAACCCTTGAGGATCACCAGACCGCCGGTCTCTTTCAGCGGGTCGCTGAGCGGCCGGATCACCACCTGTCCGGGCGTCTCCTCGGCGGCCGATGCCTCCTCGGCGATCGTCTTGCCGGTCACGGTCATCACGTCGCCGTGCAGCAATCCCGCCTCGAGCAGGCGCTCCGCTAGCACCGGCGTCCCACCGGCCTGGTCCCAGTCGAGCGCCACGTACTGGCCGCCGGGACGCAGGTCGCCGATCAACGGCGTGCGCTCAGAAATTTCATCGAAGTCGTCGATGTTGAGCTCAATGCCCGCCTCGGCGGCGATCGCGAGCAGGTGCAGCACCACGTTGGTCGAGCCCCCGGTTGCGGCGGCGCACATGATGCCGTTCTCCAGTGCCTCGCGCGTGAGTATTTCCCGCGGGAGCTGCCCTCGCTGTAGGACGTTCATCACCAGCGTCCCGGCCTCGACGCCAACGTCTTCCTTCCGAGGGTCGGTCGCGCCACTGGTCGCGCTCCCCATCGGGGAAATGCCGCAGAACTCTAACACGGTCGCCATCGTGTTCGCCGTGTACTGGGCGCCACACGCACCGGCCGCCGGACAGGCGACATTCTCGAGCGCCTCGAGTTCCTCGTCGCTCATGTTGCCTGCAGCGTGCTGGCCAACACCCTCGAAGACGTCCTGGATCGTCACGTCGTGATCCTGGAACTGGCCAGGGGCGATCGAGCCGGAATAGAGCACGATGCCCGGAATGTTCAGCCGCGCGAGCGCCATCGCGCCCGCGGGAATGGTCTTGTCGCAGCCGACGATCACCACCGCCGCGTCGAACGCGTAGCCGACACCGCACAGCTCGATCGAATCCGTGATCAGCTCACGGCTGATTAGCGAGGCCTTCATCCCCTCGGTGCCCATCGTGACGCCGTCGCTGATCGAGATCGTGTTGACCTCCATCGGCGTCCCGCCCGCGTCGCGGATGCCCTGCATCACGTGCTGCGCCAGCGCGCGCTGGCTGAAGTTGCACGGCATCGTGCCGATCCACTCGTGGGCGACCATCACCAGCGGTTTCTTCAGGTCGTCGCTCGTGTATCCGATCGACTTCAGCATCGCCCGCGAGGGCGCGCGGTCCGGTCCATCGACCAGTACGTGGCTGCGGTGTCGTGGGTCAAACGCCATCGAGGAGCTCCTGGCTATCGGTCGGGAAAGTTGGGGGTGAGCGCCGGAACCGGTGCCCGCGAATCGTACCAAGCGCGGCGCGTGCGTCGTGTACCCAAACGTCACTGATAGCGCGTGCTGTTGGTGGTACCTATGATCCTCGTGCTCTGCTCAACTAGCCTCGCAGCCAAAGGCTCGGCTCCCATGTACCAGAAGATTCTCGTCCCACTCGATGGGTCCGATCTCTCTCACGAGGCGATCCCGAACGCCATTCAGCTCGCCACCAGCGTCAACTCGCCGGTGGTCTTGCTACAGGTAATCGACTCCGTCTCTCAGATCATCGCCGAAACCACACCCGCCACCATCGAACCGATTCCCAGCGGCCAGCTCACGGTCGACATTGCCGAGAGCGCCGTCGCGGGTCAGCGACAGGCTGCCGAGGGAAACCTCGCCGCCGCGATCGAACGCTTCGTCGAGGGCGGCGTCGCGCGAGACCAGATTACGACTCAGATCAGCGAAGGCTTTGCTGCCCAGACGATCGTCGACGAGGCCGCGCGGCTCGGGGCAGATGTCGTTGTGATCGCAACGCACGGTCGCTCCGGACTCGGTCGCGTGCTGATGGGGTCGGTCGCTGACCACGTCGCCCGCCACACCCCGGACGCCGCGGTGCTGCTGATTCGTCCGCATGGCAAGTAGCGCTCCGAACGCCGCCTAGCTTGAGACCTCGACCACGGCCGGCTCTGCTGGCACCGCTTCACGTGTCGGCGGTGCTTTCGAGGTGAAGATTGTCGTCCCACCCAGCACGTACAGCAGCACGAGCATGAGGAACGCACCCTCGTAGCCACCGAACGCGTCGAAGTATAGCCCGACGAGGATCGGTCCCGCCGATCCGAAAATGATTGTGAACGGGATCCCCACGCTCCGCACCGCGCCGATGTGGCGGCGACCGTAGTAATCCGCCCACAGGTACTCGCCCAGCGGAATCGTGCCGCCGAACCCGAACCCCCAGCAGAAGAAGCCGGCGAACATCACCGGCAGCGATGTCGCCGACGCTGCGACGAGCATCAGCGCCACGCCGGTCGCGGACAGTCCGAACGCGCCAGTGGAGAGCACCCGCGCGGGGATGTGCCCGAGCGCCCAGCCCCAGAAGAACTTCGAGCAGAGGTTCGCGAAGCCGTTGACCGCGAACCCAGCTGCAGCCTCGGTGCGGGTGAACCCGGCGTCGGTCATGAACGAAATCCCATGCACGAGGATCGCGGACATCGCCGTGAGATTGAGCCCGAAGCCGACGGTCAGCGACCACAGCCCACTGGTGCGTACGGCCTCCGCTCGGGTGTATGAGTTCGCAGCATCGGCGGCGGCGGCGTCGGTAGTAGAGGCCCGCTCGCTCTCGCTCTGCTCCTCAGGACGCACGCCGTCGGGCAGCATCCCGTAGTCCTCGGGAGTGCGACGCATCACCAGCGCCACCGGCAGCAGCAGCGCTACCACGGCGATCGAGAGCACTACGTATGCGTCGCGCCAGCCGATCGAGTCGACCACCAATGTCATCGAGACCGGTGTGATTAACCCCGATAACGAGATCCCGATCGACCCTAGGGCGATCGCCCATCCGCGGCGCGCGACGAACCACTTCGACAGCGTGACGTTCACGACCAGCGGCCCGACCAGCGACACTCCCGCGCCGCCCGCCAGCATCGACAGCAAGATGAACTGCCACAGCTCGTCCTGTTTCGACATCCCGAAGAGCGCCGCCGAGTAGGAGACCAACCCGACGAACATCAGCGGACGTGGTCCGTAGCGATCGAGCAGCGGGCCGATCACGAACCCCGCGACGCCACCGAACACGAATGCTGCCGACCCTCCGAGGGTGTATTGCGCCGAGGACCAGCCCAGCTCGTCGGTCATCGGCCGGAGGAACACCCCGCCGATCTGTCCGCTCGCCCCCATCGAGGCGAACTGCGCGACCACCGCCGCCACGACAATCCACCAGCCGTAGAACGGCTGCCGTCGCGTCCGCGGTGACGTGGCGGTCGAGGTCATGGCTGTCCCGACGTCGGGTTAGGCTACCTGCGGGACGTTCGAGGCATGCACGCCGCTAGGCGCTGTCGGTTGCCGGTGGCAGCGGTACGTCTTTGGTGTGGCCGTTGCTGCCGGGGCACGCGATGCAACTGCCGTCGTCCTCGAGCACGCGATTGCAGAGCGGACACAGCGGTCGTCCGCCCAAGACGGCGTTGTCGATCGACGCCATCGCCGTGATCGCGTGTGCGCGATTGATTTCCATCCGGAAGCTCGGGCTCTCGCCGTCCTGTAGCGCCTCCGCGTCATCCGCGAGCAGCACGATGTGCTCGCTGTCCTCGTCAAAATCAAGGCCGAGGCGAGCGACCTGGAGATCGATCTGCGGATTCGCGGGGAAGGGCCCCATCTCCGAGACTGAGTCAGTCGGTCGCCCACGCTCCTTCGAGCGCTCAGCGAGCAGCTTCGAGAACTCGCGACCAAGCAGCGAGAGCTGCTCTTTTTCGAACCAGAGCGCCGCGTAGTTCTCATCCTTGTTCGCGCGCAGGCGGAAGGTGCGTTGGCCGGGCGGGCCAATCGCCTCCGCATCTATCGCGTCCACGAGCCCGAAATCGATCATGTGTCTCCGCTTGGTTGCCGCAGCAAACGGGGTCAAACTCGGCGTAACCGCCGTGCGCGCGAGCCTAGCAGCGGTCGATGGAGCGGCAAACCGGCTATGCTGCGCGTCGCTCGCGATAATCAGGATGCCACCATGCCGATCGACCCACACACTGCCACCCTCGCCGAGGCTAGCGCCGCCATCGAGGCCGGTGACACGACTCCGGACGCCCTCCTCGATGCCGCGCTCGCGCGCATCGAAGCCACTGACGGCCAGCTCAACGCCTTCGTCCGCCTGATGGCGAACTCCGCTCGCGTCGAGGCCGCGGCCGCCACCGAGCGTGCTTGTTCCGGTACCCGCCTCGGTCCGCTCGACGGCATCACCATCGCGGCGAAAGACCTCTACGACACCGCCGGCGTCGTCACCGCTGGCGGCACCGGTGCCCTCAGCGAGCGCGTCCCTGCCGAGGACGCCACCACCGTCCGCCTCCTCCGTGAAGCGGGCGCCGTCATCGTCGGCAAGACCAATACCCACGAGCTCGCGCTCGGCGGCACAACCAACAACCTCTACTTTGGCCCGACCAGGAATCCGTGGAACACCGATCGCGTCCCGGGTGGCTCTTCCGGTGGCTCCGGTGCCGCGATTGCGTCCGGTCAGACGCTCGGTGCCCTCGGTAGCGACACTGGCGGTTCGATCCGCATCCCCGCTGCCTTCTGTGGCATTACCGGGCACAAGCCGACCTACGGCCTCGTCAGCCGCGCCGGCGTCATCCCACTCTCCGGCACGCTCGACCACGCTGGCCCGATGGCCCGCACCGCCGAAGACTGCGCGCTCATGCTCAACGTCCTCGCCGGCTACGACCCGCGCGACCTCGACTCCGTCGAACGACCACCCGAGGACTTTACTGCCCGCCTTGGTCGCGACATTTCCGGCATGACCCTCGCCGTCATCCCGTCGCTCTCACAGGACTGCGAGATCGACGTTGTCGCCAACTTCGAGCGCTCGCTCGACGAACTCCGCGCCCTCGGCGTCACCATCGAGGAACGTGAGCCGATCACCGGCGAAGACAACTGGCGTGTCAAGGTCGGTTCGATCATCCTCGCCGAGGCGGGCACCCTGAACGAGGCTTCGCTGGAGGGTACGGGCGTCGCCGAGCCACACCGCCGCCGAATGCTGCGTGGCCTCGAGACGCCGGTCGCCAAGTACATCCGCGCGCTCGACTTCCGGAAGCAGGTCGAAGCCGCCTACGAGGCTGGGCTCGATGGCATCGATGGCTACCTCGCCCCCACCTCCCCGATCGTCGCCGAGCCGATCGCCGAAGACCCGACCGAAGAAAAGCCACCAGCCTCGAAGTTCCGCAACACCTCGGTCTTCGACGACACCCACCAGCCGTCGATCAGCGTCCCCAACGGCTTCGACGCGGAAGGTCTTCCGACCGGCCTCATGATCTCCACCGCACTCTGGGAGGATGCCAAGGCCCTGCAGATCGGCCATGCTTACCAGCAAACCATCGACTACCACCGGCAGGTCCCGGCGCTCTAGGTCGACGGCCGCTCGCGAGCGCCGAGGGCATCAGCGGGTCGCCCCGCTACCATCGAGCTATGGCACGGACGCTACCCGAAACACCGCTCGCCCTCGCGCTCCGGCGCGATGAGCCGCTGGCGCGCCACACTTACATGCGCCTCGGTGGCCCGGCTGCCTACTACGCCGAGCCACCAACCATCGAGGCCCTGATGCAGATCACGAGCTGGACCCTCTCTGAGGGCATCACGCTTCGCATCCTCGGCGGCGGCTCCAACATCCTCGTCGCCGACGCAGGCATTACCGCCGTTGTCCTTTCGCTCCGCGCTGCTTGCAACGAAGTCACCTTCGAGGACATGCGAGTCACCGCGGGTGGCGCCGTCATGCTTCCCGCTCTCGCTCGCGCCGCCGCGTCGCACGACCTCGGCGGCCTCGAATTCGCCATTGGCATCCCCGGCACTATAGGCGGCGCGCTCCAGAGCAACGCCGGTATCGGCGATGGCCGCGATATCGGCAGCCTCGTCGAATCTGTCGAGGTCCCCAGCGCCGACAGCATCTACGCTCTCTCCCGCTCCGAGCTCGACTTCGCCTACCGAACGAGCAGCCTCCACGGCACGGACGCGATCGTCCTACGCGCCACACTCTCCCTCGAACCCCGCCCGCGCACTGAGTGCGACGCGGAGATGACCCGCCTCCTCGAAGCCCGCCAGGCCAGCCAGCCCACTGCCGAGCGCAACGCCGGCTCAATCTTCCGCAACCCCGAGGGCGACGCCGCCGGTCGCCTGATCGAAGCGGCTGGCTGCAAGGGCCTCACGGTCCGCGGCGCCCGCGTCTCCGACCTCCACGCCAACTTCATCGTCCACGATGGCACCGCCACCGCTGCCGACATTGCCGCGCTTATGCTCGCCGTCCGCACCCGTGTCGCCGCCGTCAGCGGCGTCACCCTCACCCCCGAGGTCGAGTGGTGGGGCGATGACCAGCCACCCGAGGTCTTCCGATGATCCGGCTCGCTCCTTTCGTTGCCGCCGCCGTCGCCCTGCTGCTCGTCGCCTGCACCTCGCCCGAGGCCCCCGAGGCCACTCCAACCACCACGACCGAGGCCAGCGAGCCGCCTGCGATCGCAACCCCCGCCGGCATTCCAGTCGTCGTCGATGTCGCCGATTCCGAGGGGCGTGAACGCATCGAGGGCGCCGTTACCGCATCCGGAGAGCTCACGATCGTCCCGAACCGCGCCACCGCCGCCGCCACCCTCGTCATCAGCGATGCACCGCTCGAGGGCGGCACACCGATCGTCCTCGCTCGCTGGGCCGCCATCACGGACCAGCGTCGCGATGTCCTCGAACTGACTCGCTCCGAGGTCATCTCCATCCTCCGAGGCGACATCACAGACTGGTCCGAGCTCGGCGGCAGCCCGCTCCCGATCACCCCGCTGCTCCTAACCTCCCAGGCGATCGGCATCGCGATGGCCCTCGGCATCCCCGAGACCGAACTGGCAGCCTCACGGGTCCCGGACGACGATCTCCTCGATCGGGTCGAGCGCGAACCGGGCACGTTGGCCCTAGTCGAACCGGAGCAACTCCGCCTCGGCGTCCTCGCCCTCGTCGTCGATGGACACGACCCGTACCGCGATCCGGCGGCGGACTCGCCGCTGCGCGATGCACGCTGGATCGTCGCACCGCCTGAAGAAGTGGCTACCCTCGCTGCGCTCGCCGGCTTCGAGGCGGCCCCGCCCTTCGACCCCGCTGGCATGCTCGCTACCGGCGAACTCATCCCTGCGCGCTGCAGCTACGAGGCGCTGATCGCCGCTGGTGGCATGGACGCCATGTTCGAGGGCACCGCCGACGCGATCCGCGCCGCCGACATCGCCGTCTCACCGCTCGAGGTCAGCCTCACCGACCTCTCGCCCGCCACCCCCTGCACGCCGACCTTCATCCTTCAGGGCCCCGCCGAAGCCGCCGACGCGATGGCACGCGTCGGCATCGACGTCGCCGTCACCGCTGGCAACCACGCGATGGACTGTTGGGCGGGTTGCTCCCCAGCGGCTGCGCTCCTCGACACCATCGCCAACCTCGAACGCGTCGGTCTCGTCACCACCGGCGCCGGTGCCAACCTCGCCGAGGCCCGTGCGCCCGCCCTCTTCACCGTCGACACGACGACGGGCCCGGTCACCTTCGCCTTCGTCGCCTACGACTCGATCGCGGCCGCCTTCTACGCCGCGGGTCCCGACTTCGCGGGGACCGCGCCGCTCGAGACAGCCTTCGTCCGCGAAGACGTCGCGATCGCCCTCGAGCTGGCCGACCACGTCATCGTCGGAGCTGGCTGGGGCGTCGAATACACCTCGGACCCGATTGATTTTCAACGCGAAAACGCCGGCGCCGCCATCGAGGCGGGCGCCTCCGTGGTCCTCGGCAACCACCCCCACTGGGTCCAGGCCGTTGAGCACTTCCTCGCGAGCCAGCGTACCTCCGAGGCCCCCGGGATCAGCGGGACCACTGAGGTGAGCGACGCCCTCGTCGCCTACTCCTTCGGCAACTTCGTCTTCGACCAGGACTGGTCCGTCGAAACCACCCACGGCATGGCCATGGACCTCGGGTTCACCGTCGACCGCCTGATCGGCTACCGCATCCGCCCCATCCTCATCCGAGGCGACCCCACGCTCACCCGCGGCCTCTACCGCCCCGAATTCGTCGACCCCGCTACCGAGGGCGCACCGATCCTCAAGCGCATCTGGGACGCGCAGGATCGGCTCCCCCCGCGCTGAACGGGCGCCGCTCGGAGCTATCCGTCTTCGTTCGTCGAACCCACCACACGCAGAGCGCTTGCCCCGAGGCACTGCTCTGGGATCGATCGTGAGAGCGAAGCACCCTGTCGGGTACTAAGGTGGGTGGGCGGGAATTAGTTAAGTTCCATCGGCACCGCCGAAGGCAGGGCAGTTTCAAGGCGATCGTGGCGACTTGTCGTTGAGGTCGTGCCCGACCCCGCCAAGCGGAGGTTCGACGGCGCATCGAGCCCACGGTTCCCGCGCCAACCCAGTCTCTAGAAGTCCAACACACACCATGGCGCCGCATTAGCACGGAACATCGCCACCGCCCGAGGCAACTGCTCCGTAATCCGTCGCGCTCGCGCCAACGTGTCCACGGACATCGATCGATGCGGTGCCTCGGACGAGCGCGTCTAGTTGTAGTTCCCACATAGGTTGTTGACAGGGTGAGGGCCTCACCCGCTGCTGTGTGTTGTCGAATCACGCAGGTCGCGGAAGAAGTTGCTCATGGCACATCGTAATGCGCGGCTAACCCCGGTGATGCGGGGCGAGCTGGTTCGACAGGTCGCGGTTGGCTGGACGCAGGCCGAGGTCGCTCGTCAGTTCCGAGTCTCGCGCGCCACCGCCGACTTCGCTCGACAGGATGTTGTGGTGCGTCGGGTACTGACCGACAACGCGAAGGC
>Ga0114999_10002396_pt1 | contig 24746 bp, 25 predicted proteins | sample ArcticOcean_MG_C_3_FD_89820 | JGI IMG/M metagenome (GOLD analysis project Ga0114999, IMG submission 89820) | Marine microbial communities from western Arctic Ocean - ArcticOcean_MG_CB8_126 | ecosystem: Environmental > Aquatic > Marine > Oceanic | place: Arctic Ocean: Canada Basin | collected...
ACCACAAACAAGAGAAAGCCATGCCACAGTTTCCTCACACACCCGAGCGAGAGCGCACCCTTTCGCGCACCTCCGACTACGCGGTCAAGATTACGCGCGTTTCAGCCCCGGTCACCGTTGCTTGTGGCGGGACCGAGATCGCGCGCAGCACCAATGCGCTGCTGGTCGAAGAGACCCGCCACGACCCGGCCTATTACCTGCCTGCCGCCGATGTCACAATGGACCACTTTACCGCGACCGACCATGCGACGTTCTGTCCTTTCAAGGGACACGCCAGTTACTGGACGCTTGCCCTGCCGGATCAACGCGAGGAGAACGTCGTTTGGAGCTACCAGGACCCCTACTCCGAGGTGGAGGAACTGAAAGACTACCTATCGTTCTACACCAATCGGACGCAGGTAGCGGCGACTTAACACTCGCGGACCTCAGCTCGCATCGAAATCAAAGGCGCCTATTGAAAGAAACCTCGATCTAAAAGACTTTATCGCAGCGGCTCTGGTGGGAACGAATCTGCTGAAGAAGATGAGCAAGATGAGGGAGATGAAGAGGTGCAAGACATGCAATGGGTGCAAGAGGTCGCTATTGAATCGCACCGGCCTCCTCCGCCTGCTTCACCTCGGCCTCTGAAAGTCCGAGCACCTTGCGGAAAACCTCGTCATTGTGTTGTCCGAGCAATGGCGCAGGACCAAACGGACCCGGTCGATACCCCGGTATACAAAACTGCACGCCCGCGTACGGGACGTTCCCCATTTCCGGATGCTCATGCCAGCGCTGGAAATCCCGATGTTTGTATTGCGGGTCATTGGCCAGATCGCCACTGCGCTGCACCACGCCCCCGGTGACCCCGACCGCGACCAACTGATCCATAACTGATCGCGCGGCCTGACGACCCGTCCAGTTAGCGATCGCAGCATCGATCTCATCGTGCACGGCCTCTCTTTGGGCATGGGTGCTATCTGCACCCGGCATCGATGGGTCGCCAAGTACAGCAGCGAGCGCCTGCCAATGCGCATCTGTCTCGACCGCAATCGCGCACCAGTTGTCATCACCGTCACAGCGATAAACGCCCTGAGGCGCGTAGTCCCGATGCCGGTTGCCCAACCGTGTCGCGACATAACCTGACAATTGCGCATCGATAATCTCCGGCGCAAGGAACTGTAACGCCATCTCAAACTGGGCTGCGTCGATGTGTTGGCCCGCCCCGGTACGACGGCGATGATCGATCGCGGCGGTCGTCATCGCGGCGATGAAGCGCGGGGCGATGACATCCGTGTACGCCAGCCATGGACCGACCGGTTGCCGGTCCGGGTAGCCCGTGACCTCGTAGAAGCCCGCCATCGCACCTGCATGGAAACCAAAGCCAGCCACCTCACGCGCAGGACCAGACTGCCCCATGAGACTCGTGCTCACCATGATGATATCTGGGTTGATTTCGCGGCAGCGCGGGTAATCGATGCCGAGACGTTCGGTTGCCCCGGGGGCCCAGTTTTCAATCAGCACGTCGGCCCAGCGAATGAGCTTCTTCAGAATCTCAAACGCCTCAGGCACTTTGAGATTGAGCTGCACGCACTTCTTGCCAGCGTTGAATTCGCCGTAAAAGTGCGACCGATTGGGGCTGCCTTCCTCGCCGCGCACAGGTCCAAGTGCGCGCAGACCATCGGGGCGCAGCGATGATTCCACTTTGATCACGGTCGCGCCGTGGTCAGAGAAATACCGAACGGATGATGGTCCTGCTATTACCCACGTCAAATCCAGCAGGTTCAAGCCCGCAAAGGGCAAGTCAGCAATCTCAGCGTCGCTGTCGGCACAGTGACGCTGCGCCTCTGCGCGTATCTCGGCGCCGTGCTCATCGACCCCGGGGGCCGGTCGGTCAAGGACGATAGGCGCTTCGTTCATCAGTGCGAACGCACCCGGCGCCCGCACCTTTTGATCGTCCACAGCAATCTCGTGCCACTGGCCCCGCGCTGTCAGCTGCTCCATCGAGAGAAGATCCGCGACGGTGTTCACCGGCGCGAAGGTGAGTCCGGTTTCGATGCCCATGGCAAAGAGTTCGGCCTTGGTGCGGCTCTTCAGGTACTTCATCATCGCTTCGGCCGCCTGCTCGCGACTGAAGCGCGTCTCCTGTCCCATCATCAAGCGCATGTCGAAGGTTGCCCAGTCCTCCGCCAACCAGGTCTCGTCGGCAAAACCCTCAGCGATCAGGTGGCCAAGCAAGGGTTCGATCATCCCGCCGTTCGGCACCACCACCACAAACCCATCGGCACATTCAAAAACGGGGTCGATTGCGGCAACGCCCAGTTGCACGGTCGACCCCATGCGCTCGAAATCAAATCCCTGAACGTCGTGGGCATCCATCGCGTTCATGGTTGTCCACGTCATGGCACATTGAGCGGAAACATCAACAAATTGTGCCTCGCCGTTGGTCAGCATGCGCCGGTGTCCAATCAGCGCAGCGGCTGCGGCCTCGGCCCCGGTGTGACGCCAGACCTGCGGCACTGACACGCGAATCGGCGCACGATCTGGCGAGCCCTGAAGCGCGACCGGGCCGCCCATCGCGGCGATAGTCAGATCGCTATCAGGCGTGCCGGCGGCCGGACCATCTGCTCCCCAGGGAGAGATCAGCACATGGATGAGGCGCGGATTCGCGGCACGAAGTGTTTCGAAATCGATGCCGCGCCGACCAAGCGGTCCCTCTGTACCGGATGTGCCGGACTCAAGTACAAAATCTGCACCCGCCACGAGCCGCATCAGCACGTCACGATCTTCGCTGAGGTCGAGATCGAGGGCGATGGATCTTTTATTTCGGTTGAACGCGGCAAACTGCAGGCTCTCGCCAACGTCACCGGCACCCGTTTTGGCAAAGGGCCCCTGGTGCCGCGCGGTGGAACCGCCGACAGGTTCAATCTTTATGACATCAGCACCGAGATCCGCAAGGATCATGGCACCAATCTCACCCCGGTGATCTGTCAGATCGAGAACGCGATATGGACTTAGCATGCATTCATGATGCCACAGGCCACCCGGCGCTTACGACCGACCCGCAAGGTCCCGGAAAGCGGCGAATCGGCTGGCGAACGTGCCGGCGATCAGGGCGGCGAAATGAGTCAGGACGAGCAGAAAACCGCGGTTACCGCCGCTAACAATTCCACCTCAAGCGGGATTATCTCGAACGACACGTCTGCACACATGACATTCGCCGCTATGACCCGCTCATTGACCACCTGCAAGTTTCGCGCAAGGGAAGAAAGCGCTGATTCGTAACGTCGCAGGTCCGGATTAACCTGGGGCCACCAGTTTCGAGATGATCTCACCGGGGTAGTTGTTGCGCAGGCTGTTCAACGACTCATCCTCGTTGACATAACAGGCATTCTCCTCGGCGAGCTGCCGGGGTTGGCGTTTCTTCACATCCGCATTGGTAAGGTAGAAGGTTCCTTCCATACACACCTCGCCCAACGATTCACCGTTGAAGTACCTCGGGTTGCCCCGGGTCCGAATGATGCCGGCAGAAGCGGGCGAGATGACGTCGTAGTCCAGCATGCACTCCTTGCCCTGACTTCTCGACGAGCTGTAGTCGCCAAAGAACTCGGAAAGAGCCGCTCGTCTGACTGACAGCTCCAGCTCTTGTCGTGCCTCGTTGAGGGACCGCACGCCATCTGCAACGCTGGTGCAAACCTTCTTCACGGTGATGATTTCCCGACTGGACTCGGTGACCAACGGCACTTCAGATTTAACCGTCCCGCGCTGCGGGCGTACAGACGCCTGCGACTCAAACGCGGTCCAGAATCTCAACACCCAACTTCGCTGCCGTCGGCAGAATCTGGGACCTGACGGGATCACCGACTGTGTCCTTATTCAGCAGGCGAAAACTGAGTTGCACTTGCGAACCGGCGCCATTCTCGCGAACCAAAACACTCGCCTGAATGTCCTTGCCAGTGGGGTCAAGTCTATACAGATTGCCGAGTATCCCGACTTCCTCCACGACAATTCGGCGCAGTTCATCGGTCTCCGCTTCAACCACGACCTCCCACTCGCTTACTGAAAGTGGCGTTGGCGCTGGCGCCGACGCGAGCAGATAGCCCGTTTCGATGTCCTGGGAAACGACAATCATGCCGAGGCTGGAGAGCGCCCCCATGGAAGTGACAAACGCCTGACGGCGGGACATCTCAAACGACTTCGCACCATTCGTGCTCATGAACTTGTCGTTCAAAGTGCGCCAATGCAGGTCGACGTTGGCGACCGCTTGTTTGCGCTCATTCGTCGTGACACATCCGGTCAGGAAGACCGGCAGCACGAAAAGGGACAACAGCAGTATGGATCGAAGCGGATTCATCATTAGATCCTCCAGCCTGACTCGAAGCTTTTTTGGGGTACCCGCAGGCACTCTAGCAGCGTGCTGAAAAAGTGCTTTCATGCACTTTTTCAGAGTCGCGGGCCTCAGCCCGCTCACGAAGCGAACGTGAAATCCATGTACCGGTCTATCAGGCTGCTTTTTCATCGGCCTGATAGTCTAAACACCTTCATCGACCTCGTTCATGGCATCAAAGATAATTGGCGCCTATGCCCCGAAGCCCACCAAACGCCTGCGACACAATCCTTGCGTTTTGGTCCAGACACTCGCTGCGGGAACATTTACAATGCGGACGCAGGGATGGGCACAGGAATGGTACAGTCACCCTCCTATCAACCTGAGCCCTATTGACCTGAGCGATAACAACAAGCACTACTAACAAGCGTTCGCAAACAAGAATAATTGGGAGAGACCATGGATATAGCATTGTTTTCCGGTTTTGGTCTGGACTACGTCTTCAGGTGGATACATTTCCTGTCAGGCATAATGTGGATTGGATTGTTGTACTACTTCAATTTCGTGCAGGTCGAGTACTTCAAGGAAGCGGAGGCCGAGCATCGATCAGGCGCGATCCAGAAACTGGTACCCAGAGCGTTATGGTGGTTTCGCTGGGGTGCGATGCTCACGTTCCTCTCGGGAGTCGCCTTGCTCGCCTATCGGCACCAGGGCATCTCCTATGACATCACAGTGGGCGCATTACTCGGCACCCTGATGTTTCTCAATGTCTGGCTCATCATCTGGCCAAACCAAAAGATCGTGATCGCCTCTGCGACGCAGGTTGCCAATGGCGGCGAAGCGCTGCCGGAAGCTGCCGGTGCCGCACCGAAAGCTGCGCTCGCGTCCCGGACCAACACGCTGTTCTCTTTCCCGATGTTGTTCTTTATGGGGTCGTCCGCACACCTCGCCAACGGTCTGATCAATACCGCGAGTCCGGTCGGCCTTGGCATCATCCTGCTGATCATTGTCGCGCTTGAGGCCAATGGCATCGTTGGCAAGCAGGGCCCAATGCAACCGCTGAAGGGCCTCGTCGGCTGTGGTGTTGGTTTGACAGTGGTGCTGTACGCGTTGATGGCGATTCTGTAGGGCGCTTTTTGACAGGCGCTTCTTTAAGAGTGTTGTTGCAGGGATCGCGTGGCGGTCCCTGGCTACGCCAGCATCAGTAGATGCGTACGTTGATTGATAAAAGGGCTCCCTGGCGGAGCCCTTTTTCATTTCCGCAAATGTCGTCCTGACAACTATCGGGAGTCGGGTCGCAAAACAACCTCCCATTTTCTTGCCGAAAATGTCGGTGCATCCCTGCACCGAACGCAAGTTTCTATCCCAGACCATGAAGCCCCGAAGTGACTCGCAGGGTCCATCGGTTAGCCGCTTAAGTTGTATCGATAGACGATGAATAGGGTATTCTTTGGGCCGATTCCGGGTCTTTAGGGCAACGGCCAAAGCCCGACAGGAGCCAGCCGCCATAAGTCACTGATTCAGCATGGTTTTATAGATACGCGGGTGTAGCTCAGTTGGTAGAGCCCTAGCTTCCCAAGCTAGCTGTCGCGAGTTCGAATCTCGTCGCCCGCTCCAATCGATTCAATGACTTCGCGCCCCCCTCCAGGGGTAAGCGGGGGTAAGAGGGAGGTAAAGGGGGCCGCGGTCGTCGGCCAGCCGATCCGCGCTCTACGCCTCGTCGCGCGGTCCCGACGGCCACGTCGTGTCCGCCCCACCGACCTGGCCGAGTCCGGGTCCAAGCAGGCCCTTGCCGGGCACGTGGTTCGCTTCGATGCGGATGCCGTCCGGGTCTTCAAAGAGTACCGAGTAGTAGCCAGGAGCGAATCCGTCTTCCTGCGGGGGATGGACGATGTTGGCACCGATCTCGACGGCAATGTCATGAATCTCGTCGACATCCTGGCGGCTCCGGGCACGAAGACACAGGTGATGCAGGCCGGGATGACGTTGCTTGAAGCGTTCGTTGTCGTACGGCGCCTCGCTTGCCGAAATGGAAATGCCGGTTCGCCCGCCAACCCCGTAGATGCCCCGGGGCGTGTCGTTGACGAGGGTCAGCCCCATGCCGGTCAGCAAACGCTTATAGAACGGGATCGAGCGTTCCATGTCCGTCACCGTAAGCTGGATGTGGGCGATTCCATTGATTTCAGGCATGTCGTCAACTCCTCGTGCTCGACGACCATCGTCGAAGTGATTGGCTGTGCGCAAGGGCGGTGCAGTCGCCCCGCCACGATTCCTACACTGAGTTTTACATCGGTCCCGCATGGTCCGCAAACGGGTACTCTCGATCCTCAGCTAACTCGCTCTTGTCCCAAAATTTGTCATCCTGACACTCCCAGTCAAGTCGCCTGCTATATCTGCCACGCAGCAGAAAAATTAGCAATGCCATTGCGCGCAGAGCCCGCAAGCAGGTACAGGTGGTACCCACTGAGTGCCAATCTGACCGACTCAGCCTGCAACTCCATCTCGGTCATATTGTGCCTCGCCTGAAAGCCCGACCAGGGCGTCTGGTCCCAGACGGCACTGAAGCGCGGCTCGCCCCGACCGGCCGTGACATTGAGATCGGACAGAATGAACCCTTCATTCAGGTGCGTGTTAAACCGCTGTTGATATTGCGGAGCATTCATGTCGTTATCAGCGCGCCATTTGCCGCCCGCCCGGTCTGTCACTAACTGCACCCAGCGATCACCCGCCACGTACACAAGGCCCTGACGCACGAGCCGTCTGCCACTCGCTCGAATAGAATCGTAGTTGACCGAGGTCACCGGCAGCCCCAGTGCGACCTGTGTATCCACGCTGTCCTCACGATCGAAGCGCGGCGCATAGCGGATGCTAGCATTCTGCCCGTAGGCATTGATGCGCGTGGCGAGGTAGTCCTGCGACTTCATCTCGGTGACCTTCGCCGCGATTGCATTGCCATCGAGTCCCTGAAACGTAACTGTTGTCGGCCTCGAAATTAGCTGCGCCAGCTCCGCTTCGCCGATACGTATCTGTACGGACTGTCCTTGAATCGCCTGCTCGAGCCCGGGCGGGGCGTGAAACGGACCGCCCATCCCCCGCCTGGAGGCCCTCAGCATCGCTTCAAGGCGCTCCACCTCGCCTCGACGTCCGTTGATCTCATCCTTGAGTTGGCTTTGCCGGGCAACGCCCGGGTCCATCATGTAAATCACATTGAGGTACAGACGCGGTTCGGGCCCCGCCATCCTCGCGTGGGTCAACTCATAGCCGTTCAGGGACTCCAGCCGATAGCCCTGCGCGACGAGGGAGTTGGCGACTGCGGGATAGGTCTCGACCGGGATGCCCGACAGCGCGGGGTAGTGCAGACGGGCGCCGTCGGCACTCAGGCGCTTGGTATGTTGGAAGTGGCCGAGCGCAGCGTTGAAGGGGGCGCCCAACGACGCCTCGAAGCCCTGTCTCTTCGCCTTGATCTCCGCCTTCAACTGTCGCGCAGCCGAGAGGTGCTGCGCCATCGTACTGACCTCGCCAAGCGGCATTCGTTGCTGCCGCCTGCGCGGCACGGGTCACGTCGTTGTCAAACATGCGTCAATGCCCTCTATCGAAGCCTTTTATGGAACTAAAGCAATATGCTGCCATGAGTTCCCGTGAGCGACAGCGCGGTAATCCGGCACCGCGAGATGCGAATAGGGGACACAAGTGGCGCTCCGTTACCTTTCATCGCCACGCGTTCAGAACCCATGATGCTTGAGACCACCTATGATTTTGTGCCCGGTGGCGGCAGCCGCCGCCTGTTGTCCGGCCTGCGTCGCCGCGCCCGCTGCCGCATTCGCGCCCCCGATGATCCCTTGTGCCGCGCTGTTCGCCGCCGCGCTGCCATCGTGCACTGCCTTGTTTACGGCATGGGCCGCCGCCGCTTTGTCCGCCGCCTGTCGTTGAATTTCCTGCGTTGCGGACGCTGCGGCAGCACGACATCGCAGGCCTGCTGTGCGATATCCACTGGACGTACCCCCGCATCATCGCGAATCGACAACAACCAGCTTGTCAGGCTCGCCGAGCGCAACGACAGATGAGCCGTTTGACCAAGCACAGTCGTGTCGCCCTCGATAGATACCGAAGGGTTGTGATACATCGTGTCACCATCGATGAGCGCGTAATAGCCGAGTGTGACCTTCGCCCCCTTGTGGACCGAAATGGTCGATCGGACAATGGTCAGGTCGCCGGCAAGACTCGCGGTCACGTCGACCCGGGGGGTCATGGTCGGCAGATCCGGATCACTGTTGAGGCCGACATAGACGGTGATCGCGATGGCGTCGAGGTCGATGTCCGCAAGCGGACCCGCGATCAGCGCCTGCGGGATGCATCAGGCGCTGACTCGAATAACTCTGTCGCTGGCTCGATAAGCGGGCATGGGGCGGACGGTGTGAGGGTGATTCGGCGACCCTCGTCGGCAAGCTCCGCGCTCGAGATGTCGAATTGCACGCCAGCAAGGGTGCAGTTGCCGTTGCCGTTGTCGCCGATCTGCACGTCGGTCGCGCCCAGACGATCCGTGATCGCTTGCTCACCATCCGTGGGCATAGTCTGACTCCCTGGCCAAGGAACTGGTTAGGTGTGACGAAATCGGTCGCGTTGCTTGAAGAGTCGAACGTGGTCGACGAGTTGGTCGACACGTGCCGCGTCGAGGAGATTCCCCCAACAAGTCTGGTAGTAGACACCCCAGTACCCGGCTTGCTTGCTCGCAAGGAGCGTTGCCTTCTGCTGCCCTTCCTGAAGATAAGTTCCGTGCCAGAGCTCGACGTCACCCATCCGCTCGATGCGAGGCGCGTGGCTGATCATGTCGGCCGACAGAACTGCCCGTACGTCACGAAGCGTCAAACGATTGTTCTCCTCGGTCAACGGGGGCTGAGGGTCGCGCTTCAGGAACGAGAATGTCGGTACCGTTGCGCCCCCTGTGCCTGCGGTGCCCGCCGGTGGCGCGGGAGCGAACAGGGCGTTAAAGAAGTCGGCTCCATTCAGCAACATTTGATTCGCCCCCCACTTACCTGGCTTGATGTGCGCGATGTAAACGTTGCGATCACTGTCCTCGAAAACGATACACATACAACCTGTGAACTCTCCCGTGACCGCAAAGGGATGAGATTCCCCAGGCCCCCATTGGCCGAGTCGGGTTGCAACGATCTGCGTACATGCCTTCGGGGGGTGCACCGGTATCGTGTAGGCCCCGAACTGCTCGTTAGAACGCTCCCTCGCCCGGGCTTCGATGTGGAACAGATCTGGCAACCTGAGATTGCCATGCAATTCCGGTCTTTGCTCGTAGCGCACATGGTAGGTCTGAACAGCTTCCGTCATCCCGCCTGCAATCCGGTAGCGAACGCGGTACCACGTCTTCGAGATCATCGGCGGGACCGACTCGGCAAAAAATGCGCCATCTTGAGTTGAACAGCAGGGCGGCGCTGTGTATCGACAAGCGCGGACCCACCGCCTTCCATGTCACCGCCGAAGGACCGTGCGAACTCGGCAGCACCGCGACCAGAGCGTGGCGACCGCGGCTTCACAGCCACTACCGCAGCGCTGAAGCCGCACAGAAGGTCGTCGCGGGGGACGGGCATCTGGGCCAGCGGTTCATGACGCTGCGGCCCGCACGCGGGTATGGCTGGAGCTCTGAGTGAAGTGAGCTTGGCACGAGGGTCAATCGTCGCTTCCGCTCGCGCCGGCGCCTCCCTGCATCAGGGGCTTGCGGGGCGAGTCCCATGCCACAAGAATCTGCGCCACCGGTACGCCATTGCGGCCGTTGCCAGCAGTCCAATAACTGAATAGAGTGACGCCTGCGCGGCAAATCCAATTTGCTCGACCAGCGCACCACCCGCCATAAGCCCAAGAGGTAAGCCGTAAACAGCGAGCATCCGCACACCCATCACGCGGCCGCGCACTTCGGGTTTTGTTGCTACCAACAGCGCCACGGACATCGAGATCATCGCCATGCTCTGCGCGAGACCAACCAACGCCAGGATGACGATCCCCGCGTTCTTGCTATCGGACTGGGCGAACACAAGCAGGATCGCGTACCACAGCATGATGAACACGACGACAACTCGCGTCGCGTGGCGCGTGCCGCCAACGATAGCGAGCCCAATCGAACCAACCATGGCACCAATCGCATACGCCGCCATAAGATGACCCAGACCGGTCGCATCTGTGCCGTAGACATTTTTGGCGACATAAGGAAGCAACCCGTGCGATAGCGGGAATGCCGTCAGGTTGACCAGAAACGCCAGGCACATCATGGCCCGGATGCGCGGTGTCTCGATCACAAACTGCAGACCAAACTTGAGCTGTACCCAGGCGCTGCCGGCCGCGCGTTCCACACCGGGTGCGACACCCGCAGTCAGCCCGATGCTACAAAGATAAAACGCGGTGACGACCGCGTACGATCCGCCAAAACCGATAGTTGATATCAAGCCAGCACCGGCGAGTGCGCCAGCGATCCGTGCGGAATCCATCGTCGTGCGCGACAAACCCATCGCACTAGGCAGATCGGCCTCAGGCACGGTGTCGCCGATAAGCGAGTTGCGTACGACGAGATCCGATGGTCGCACGAGTCCGACAGCGATACCGATTGCGAACACCATCCACGGCTCAAGACGATCCGTGAGACCGAGAACTGCAAAGAGCAGTGCTGCAAGCGCATACATGGCACGCAAACCCAGCAACAACCGGCGGCGGCTGATGCGATCCGCGAGGGTCCCCACATACGGACTGATCAGCGTCCCACCAAACTGAAGCGCCGCAAAAACCGAGAGCAGAAACACCGACTGGGTCTCAACCAGCACGTACCATCCGAGAATCAGCGTCTCCATTTCGAACGCCCAGGACGTCGCGAGGTCCGCCGGCCACTGAAAGCGATAACTTCTGACTCGAAATGCCGCGAGCGCGCGGAAACTCATAAGGATGGGGTCATATCACGGGGTGGGGCAGGCTCAGGGTCGCGAATCATGACTCTAACTTAGATGGCGATCTACCCATGCGCCTCAGCCGAACCGTTGTACGTCTGTATACTGAGTGCAGGGATGTACCGCTATCTTCTTCAAGGCCTCTTTTCTGCAAGCCTCATTTCTACAAGATCATGCGAGGGGTTTGCAATCCGACTTACAAGAATTGTCGAAGTGACAATCTCCGGACAAAAACTAACGAGACGAGGTGGGGTTGCCCTGGACGCCAGTCGCCTGTCGCATCTCCTCGTCTGCTAATCCCAGTTCGTCGCGCAACACCTCCACATTGTGCTCGCCAACGAGCGGCGCTCGCCGGCTGATCTGCCAGGGCGATCCATTGTAAATGGCCGCGCTACCCGGGTAGGTGTAACGGGTTCCCAGTTCCGGGTGCGGAACGTCGACCCAGAACTCCCGGTCAGCAAGATGTGGATCATCCAACAGTTCATCCGGGGTGCGAATCGAACTCCACGTGAAGCCCCGATCTTGCGCGCCATGGTAGATCTCGTCCGAGTCCATATTAGCAATGAAGTTGGCGATCACATCATTAACGATGTGGTCCGTATTCGCGCGAATGAACTTGGTATCTTGATAGCGCCCATCCAACAAATCATCGGCCAGGCCGTGGCTGTCCATCCACTCTGCAAGGCGCCGCAACATTGGCGGCGTTAAGCCCCAGACGATCGCGTTGACATACTTGCCGTCTCTGCAGCGGAACTGGGTCCTGGGCGTCGGTCGGGGACTGTGATGGCGCCCCGTCTGGCGCGTCACCTCGTCACCACGAAACACGTAGGACGCGACCGCACTCTCTGTAGTCAAAGCACAAGCCTCGTGTATGGAGGCATCCACGTACTGACCGGCGCCGGTGATCGTACGCTGAACCAGCGCAGCCATGATGCCGATGTAGGCGAAATGCGCGCCGGTGTGCCACGCATTGCCGCCGTCCGGCGCAATCGGTGGAGCGTCAGGCACATCTGCCTCATCGTACCCACAGGACGCCATCTGCCCCCCCGCAGCAAGATGCAACAGATCGCTAGAAACATAGTCGCGCCACGGCCCGGTCTGGCCAAACGGGGTCAGCGAGCACATCACAAGGCCATCATTTATGGCGCGCAGGTCCTCGTAGCCGAGCCCGAGCGACGGCAGATGGCCCGGCGCGCGGGACTCAAGCAACACATCAGCCGTGGCCACGAGTCGTTTGAACGCGATGGCACCATCGGCGCATTCCAGATCTAACGTCACACCCCGCTTGGAGGTGTTGTAATGCCAGAACGACAAGCTTTTGTCAGGGTCTGGTTCATCGGCCAGGAACGGCCCTATAGCGCGCGCATCCTCGCCGCCCGGGGGCTCAACCTTGATCACATCCGCACCAAGGTCCGCCATCAGTTTGCCGCAAAACTGACCCTGTTCACCCGCAACCTCTATCACCCGCAGACCGTCGAGCGGACCCGCTGGTTCAGCGTCGTTCATGTCAGCATGTCCTCCATATAAGGCAGGAGCGGCATGCTTTCCGGCCAGAACGTGCCGTCGTTAAAACCCGCCGCAAATGTCTCGTCGTCGAGTCCAAGAAGGCCTTGCAGCACGGTGTTGTTGTGCTCGCCAATCATCGGGCCCGGACGCGTGTTGTCTACCTGCGATGCAGACAGACGAAACGGGGCATTCTGTAACTTGAATGTTCCCATTTCCGGATGCGCCAACGGTTGATACATACCTCGATCGCGCAACTGCGGATCGTTATCCACCCGGTCGGCCGAACTCTGCACCGGCAGCGCGTGCACGCCGTGTGCCTGGCAAAGATCTGTCAGCGCATATTTGTCAAGCGTTAGGGTCCATGACTCGATGCCGTCATCCAGCGCGTCCTGGTTTTGCAGGCGGCCTGCTTGCGTCGCAAACTTCTCCGCTGCCGCCCAGTCCGGGTCGCCCATAAGCCGGCGCAGTTCATCCCACTCGGCATCGCTGAAACAGGCGATCACACACCAGTCATTGTAACCACCCGGGTCTGTCCGGTACGCATTGTGCGGAGCCACCGTCGGGCCACGATAACTGTTGGATGTGGTACCGGGCCACTGGGCGCGGTTGCCCGCCGGATAACCCTCACGGTGGGACGCACGCCCGTTGACCGTGTGGTCCAGTAACGCCGGGCCGGTCAAGGTAACGCCGGTAATCATTTGCGACTGATCGATGTGCTGCCCCTTCCCCGTCGTATTACGCCGGTACAGGCCGGTCAATGCGCACATCGCGCCATACAATCCGCCTGTGTCATCGAGGTAGGACCAGCCCCAGCCTGCTGGCGGAGCACCGGGCAATCCCGACATAAAGGTCAGTCCGGACGCCGCCTGCGCAACCGGACCGAAGGTCTTGTACGCATGATGGCGCCCGGTTTGGCCGTAGCCCGCCATCGAGACGTAAACGATGTCGGCCTTGGCCTTGCAAAGCTCGTCGTACCCAAGCCCCCAATCGCTCAGGACGCGCGAGCTAAAGTTTTCAATAACGATGTCTGAAACTGCTACCAGGCGCTTCGCCAGATCGAGTCCGCGAGCCGTCCTCACATTCAGCGTCACGCTCAACTTATTGGCATTGGTGTCGCTGAAGTTGCCGGAGTTATTGAGCGTTGGGTCAACACCCTTTGGCGTCGTTCCTGGAGTCCTGCGGCCGCGTTCGGTTTCCGGCCACTCGACCTTCATGACCTCTGCCCCCAGCGCACCGAGCCAGCGCGTGGCCCAGGGACCCGCCCGAACCCAGCTAAAGTCGAGCACGCGTATGCCCTCAAGGGGACGCGGTGCCTGGGCGGCGGGTTGGCTCGTCATGGTCCTAACCTCAGCTGTTGGTCAAAGCGCGATTGTACGCAAACCGCGCCCGTAAGCGCATGGAATATGCACGGGACGCGCAGCGGCCCCTGCTTGCTGGTGACTAACCTGGAATCGCCATTTTCCGCAAGAAAATACGAGGTTGGCGCGCAAACCGGCTCCCTGGAATCGTCCGGGTCACAATGTTGGGACAACAACCAGCGACTACCTTATTCAACGACTCGCGGATTGAGATCGGGACTTTCAAACACCCGGGCTGCAAGTTTCTTGTCAGGCGTGCCCTGAACAGAAGGATCATCGTGAAGTGCAGCCCGTTGGCGTTGGTCGCCTGGAAAGCGATTTGCCGGCCGCTTTCGATCCACTCGCCATCCACGCCGCCGACACGTCGCGTCTCGACATGCTGGCCCGCCTTCTCGCCGAGATTGACCGGATACCTGCCCAAATCAAAGTTCATGCGCAACACCTCGCTCTCGTAGACCCCCACGAGCGAGTCGATGGTCTGTACGGGCACTTCAACAAGGTCCGGCGGCACAGCCGTGCAAAACTGGCCATGCGGGCAGATCCGGTGCCAGCCATCAGTGCTTTCAGCGCATGCGGCCAAAGACAGCCTTCCCGCAATCGCGAGGAACAAGCAGAGTGGCAATCGAAAGTGGTCTGAACACGGGTGCATCGGAAAAAAAACCTCATCCCTGAGACTGCAAACAACGCTGAACTTCACCATCTCGCGAGATGGCTGCGAGATGGTGCGGTTGTTCACACACCACTCGATCCAGAACGCATGAATCGTTTTACATTCCGAGGCATAGGGCCAGATTCCGGGCAAAGAAGCCGCATCTGATACGTGTGGTCGTTTCGTGAAGGCCTTTGAATGGCGCCTGGCAGCGATGAAGGGGGACGACGCGCGGCGTGATGAGCTGAACGCGAACTCAACATCCTTATGGAGCAAGAATTCGTTCCACTCATCGGTTGGGGTTCGCCCGCAACCTTTGAACGTCAGGTGGAACTCGCATTCGTGAACCGCAACTACGCAGCCCGGACAACAATTCTCAGTGACCGTCAGGAACGCTTTGGCGATCTCCGGGCCCAGATGAACCTTGATGAACTGGGTGATGCGATTTATCGCGATGCGCGTCAGCGAACGGCCCTGGAGATCGAGAAGCTCGATCAGGACCGCATGCCCGTAGATGGCGCTGCCCTTAATAAACTTGTCGGGAACTACGTACCGAAGAACGGCAACCCCATCGCGATCTTCACGCAAGAAGGCAGTCACCATTTCAAACTCGCGTCGGGTTACGTGGACGAGTTAGTACCGACCCAAAAGGATCGATTCCTGGTCCGGCGCCACCGCGAATACGAATACGTCTTTCGCGACTCCGACCCGCCACAGTTTGACTTGCGCAATGGCCAACTCTGGCGAACCCTGATGCGACGGGACTAGGCACTTTCAGGGAATTCTGGAACTGGAGCGATGCTCCGTAGGCGGCGGTTTACTATCGCAAGCGCGCAATCGACAGACCTCGGTCTGTTGCGACCGCCCACCGATTACGCTTCGGTCAGTATTTCAACAAGCTGGACAAGATTGCCGCACGTGTCGTCCAGCACGGCCATCTTGACCTCGCCGGCATCCATTAGCGCCTGCGTGAACTCCACGCCAAGGCCCGTCAGTCGCGTGAACTCCGCATCCAGGTCGTCCACCTGAAATGACGCGTAGGGAATGCCGCCTGTACGAAGTGCGTCTTTGAAAGGCGCGACAGCCGGATGATCGCTTGGCTCGAGCAAGACTTCGGTGCCACCCCCACCCTTTTCAACAACCGTCAGATATCGATGCTCGCCGAGCGGGATGTCCTCCTCCATCTCGAAGCCCAGCTTTTCGGTATAGAAAGCGAGTGCACTCGTCTGGTCGTCCACAAAGACATTGCTCACATAAATCTTCATCGATTCTCCTCGAATCGGGAAAGCCAGCCATGCTGCAGTCGAATGAGCGGCACGCTGTTCAATGAGTGCAGTTTGGTCGTACCGCTCCATTCCACGTCGACAACTCCCATCGCTTCAAACGCGGATAGATGCCGTAAAACCACCCCGCGTCAGGGAATCTCCCCTGCGTCAAACGCTCGCAGCGCATCTTTCAGACCGTTGTCACGTATGTGACGGTTGATCGCTTTAACGGACGCACCTGCATGGGCGATTGCATCGATCTCGACGCTCTGCAACAACGCTTCACGAAAGCCCTGTATTTCCTGGATACGGTTTGCGGACTGCTTCTGCAGCGCGAGAATTTCTCGCGGCGTGCGCGACACGCGCTTTGCATAGTCGGCGACAAAGTCGTCCAGTTCGGCATCGGGCACCGCCCGATTGAAGAGTCCCCACTCTGCAGCCTGCGCACCGGTAATGATCTCGCCGGTCGGGAAGAACATCTCCTTCGCCTTTTTGGGTCCAACCATCCAGGTCCAGATTGAGCCAACGTATCCGGCGCCCAGTGGCAACTGCGGTGTGCCGACACGGGCGTCGTCGGCAGCGAACGTCACATCACAGATCGCGGCAAGCTGCGTGCCACCCGCCAGGCAATAGCCCCGCACCTTGGCGATGACGGGCAGCGGCAGATCCCAGATACGCAGCCAGTTGCGCATGATCGCCTCGAGGGAGGCGCGATCCCCGGTCACCCCACCGCCGCCACCGGTGCTGCCCCCAGTGATGTCATAGCCCACCGAAAACGCGCGCCCCTCGCCCTCCACGACCGCAACGTGCACGTCGGGATTGGCCGCCGCCGACTCCAGCGCATCAATCAACTCGTTCTGGAGTTCGATCGAGATCGCGTTCAGTTTTTCCGGTCGTCGAAGGGTCACCGTGGCGACCCGGCCGGCGATATCAATCGAAATGGTGTTGTAGGCCATCGGTGGTCTTCCCGTTGAATGGTCGAGCGAGAATACGGGACCCCATGTCTGAGGACCAGACAACGCACCGAGCGGTGTTTTCACGTCTCGCCCGCAAATCGATGTCTTCGTCGCCATTCACCTTGTTAATAAAAAAGGAATATACAAAGACAGGCAACGGGAGGACCCATGGGCATATTCGAAGTGCTGGCACACCCAATTCGTCGCGATATTTTATGTTTGCTCGCAAACGGTCCCCTGGGCGCAGGCGAGATCGCCGCGAACTTCGATGTGTCCAAGCCCGCGATCTCGAAACACCTGAAACGGCTGCACGAGGGCGCGCTCGTCACGCGAACCGTCGATGCGCAGAAACGCATCTACGAGTTGGACCCCACGGGACTCAACGCTGTCGATCGTTGGGTGGCAGACAGACGGGCAGCATGGGCAACAAGACTGAACAAACTCGAACAATATCTGGAGCAAGCGCATGGGCGACGCAAAAAGCCATCACGGTCGGCAGGAGACAGATCCAAACCTCGCGACGATTGAAGGCACCGGCCACCCGCCGCGTCGAGATCAAACGATCTCTTGCCCTATACGATCGACGACCTCTGGAAAGCACTCGTTGATCCCGACGCCGTGCGCCAATGGTTTGGCGCGTGGTCAATCGATCCGCAAGAAGGCGGCGACATCCAACTGGGTTTCGGCGAGACCATCGTCCCCAGATCAATCAGAACGATCTCGCCTCCCCATACACTCGCCTATACCTGGGAACAGGATGGCGAAGCGCCATCACTCGTGCAGTACGACCTCTTAAGGGTTGGCGACAGCCAGACGTTGCTCACGGTGAGCCAGGAACCACTCGAGGCACGCATCACGGTAGACGTCGCCGCGGGTTGGCACAGCATGATGGATCGGCTGTCGACATACCTCGTCACCCGCACGCTTGCGGCTCAGGATAAGGATGGTTGGGCACAACTGTATGCGCCATATGAGGCAAAACTGGCGAGCGCGTAGCACCAACAGGTTGCCGAAAAAACGGCAATATGCTGCCGTGAGTTCCCTTAGCGACCCCCCGTAATCCGGCACAGTGAAATGCTACTAGGGAATCTCTGCGAGCAACTCTGCAATCACCCGCGCACCATCCTTGAAGATCGGCCAACCGTCGCCGGTTAACACGGCGTCGATCGTAGGCAGATCTGCCAGACGCCGCACTGACCTAATCGCACTTGCCTTGTCCTGCAGCTTTGCATCCGGCAGCAAACAGAGCCTGCCGGCCCCGTGGGCTCTAATCAGATCGCCGGTTATCAGGGTTGTCTCCTCCAGCAAAAGCGCTACTTCACCCGGCGTCTTGGAACCCTCAAAGGCAATGACCATCAGCCCCGGCACTACTTCGTCGCCGTCCGCAAGCCACGCGGAACACGCCATGCTGTCACGCTCACCTGCCGGTCCCAGCACCTGCGCGCCGGTCGTCGCCGCAAGCGCAAAGGCGGCGCGTTCATGGTCGGAGTTGGTAATAAGGATGGTTGCAACCGATCCCAGTGTCGCCATGTGGTCCGCATCGTGTGCAGACATAGGCAGCGGGTCGATCGCAATGTTGCCACCCGGCCTCACCCACAAGACGCTGTGAAAATCGATGTTTCTGCTCTCATCGAATTGCGACCAACCGTACAGGTCCGGCCGATGCAATCGCTTCATAGGCCCGCTCCCATTAGAATTTCGTTATTCGCCAGTCCTTCATACCCATTTCGCGCGTGCCCATTCGCGCCTGCCAATGCAGACCAACGACTTCAAGCCGACAAAACGAACATAGGGGAGCGAAAAAGCTGACGAAGAACAGATCGAGCTTATCAGCTTCGTCGCATTCGATGCGCCACCGTTCAAAGAAACACTCACACTGCGCATCGGACGCGTTTCCACGCGCGGTGTATCATCCGGGCTCCAAACATCAAGGAGTGTTGCCGTGAAGCTAGGCGTTGTCTTTCCCCAGACTGAAATCGGCGCGGACCCGGATGTCGTGGCCCGTTTTGCGACGACCGCCGAAAGCCTCGGCTATGACCACCTCATTGCCTACGACCACGTGCTCGGCGCCGGTACCGCGAGCCGCCCGGATTGGAGCGGCCCCTATACATCCGAGAGCATGTTCCACGAACCCTTCGTCCTGTTCGGCTATCTCGGCGCCATCACCTCTACGCTTGAACTCGTAACCGCTGTCATCATCCTGCCCCAGCGGCAGACTGCACTCGTCGCCAAGCAGGCCTCAAGCTTGGATGTGCTCACGCGCGGACGCCTGCGACTCGGCATCGGCACGGGCTGGAATGCGGTTGAATATGAAGCGCTCGGTGAGTCCTTCACCAACCGCGGCGCACGCTCTGAAGAGCAAATTGATGTCATGCGCAAACTGTGGGCGGATGACGTCATCTCTTATGAGGGCAAGTGGCACACCATCACCGATGCGGGCCTCAATCCCCTGCCCGCGCGGCAAATTCCCATCTGGCTGGGTGGCATGGCGCCCCAGGTTATCGATCGCGTTGCGAGACTCGCCGACGGCTGGTTTCCATTTTTTAACCAGGGCCTCGAAGAGCAGCTCAAAAAAGTGCACGAAGGCGCTACGGCAGCGGGGCGCAACCCCGACGACATTGGCATCGAAGTGATCACACCGCTCGGCAACGCTGACGGCAAGACGCTGGACCAGTTGAAGAAGCTGCGCGACATGGGTGTCAGCCACTCAGCTGTTGTGACCATGAATGTGGGTCTCAGCGGTGACGAGCACGTTGATGCCATCAAACGTTTCTGGGACGTGGCGGGCTCAATCATCGACTGACGCCCCGGGGGACGACGTCAGGAGACACGACTCACCGCACGTCGCCCCACAACGTCGAGAAAATTTACAGATCAGAATTCGTGAGCCGTCTCGGTTTGCGTAAACTGCTGGATCTGTTCACTTTTTGCTCATTGGCGTGGTATTTGCATGATCAGCTGCTCGCCGATGATGCAGCGATATGGCAATCAAATATCACACCCAACGCGACTCAACACCCGGCAGCCGCAGTTCCTTCTTCGAGGAGAGACAATGCAAGCGCTTGCACTTCGAATCTCACATCGTGTTCGCTGGATTTGCCCCGAAGCGCTTAGCTGCCGCGACCTGCACGTGTAGCACTGATAACGGCGACCCGACTGTTCGCGAGCGCGGCCCACGCTGCGAAGGTCACGACGATCGATCACAACGCGTTCACCTACCGCAACACGGGCGCCGGCGCCCTCTTCGGCGGCCCCGCTGCAACAGACTTTCATTTGGTCGTCCGCAAGAGGTTCAAACGAAAAAAAACGCCTAAGTCCAGCCCCATTCAGTGATGTCACGACGCATTCCAACAACACCAAAGCCGATTTCAAGACGGGATCAGTCGACGATGGCGAGTCCCACCATGTGACCTTTGTATCGCGTGACCAAAAGCCCAAGCCAGAGGGCTATTTCACATGCGCCGAAGCTGGCAAATTCAAAGGCGTCAAATGCAGTGATTCGGTTCGCAGCAAGGCGCTCGATGGTAACGACGTCGCATTTACCGAAACCACCGGTGGCTTCGATTTCGAGATCACGGTCGCCAACGAGTTTGGCGGGCACCTGTCCGGCGAGGTCGCCGTCATGATCAACCGTGCCGGCTACGATGGACTCTTTCCGCACCCTGGTGGACGAGACGGTCTTGCTGTCCACCAGCTACAGTCTCGCCGATGGCGACTTCCTGACCCCGACAGCGCTGACGGGATTTCTGGCAACGGGCGATTCACTGCTGCTTGCGGGTACGGCAGACTCAGGCGACGGCGCGGGTGCGCTCGACTGGGCAATTGGCATCTCGGTGCCGGCACCACCAGTGGGTGTGCTGGTCTTACTCGGGCTCAACGCGCTCAGTCGGCATTGCTTGTCACCATATCGCAAGGGTCCCCTGGCGCTGAGACGTTTCATCCGCCTCAGCGTCCCCGGACGTCAGTTGGTTGACTCTTCCTCAAGGAACAGATTCGCCCGCATCCTGACAAAGTCACTTGACGCCTGTATTCAAAATCGCCAAAAATTCGTGCTCGCCGTCCGGTAACGAGACGCGGACGTTGCGAACCCGAACGACCAGATCAGCGAACGACATCCAACGACGCCTGACCCGGCCGGTGTATGGTCCGGGTCCGGAGGAGAGCTTCATGACACAACTCGCTTGTTCGCTCAGTCATCTCTCTTTCCGGTTTCCGTCGTCCCAGGAAGCGCTCTTTGACGATCTTTCCTGCGTTTTCGCCAGCGGCTTTACCGGAATCGTCGGCGCCAATGGCGTCGGCAAGACAACCCTGCTGCAACTCGCGACAGGCGGGCTCAAACCTGAACATGGGCGGGTGTCCGGGCCAGACGCGGCCATCTACTGCGAACAGCGGACAGACCGGCCACCCACCGAGCTTGCCGATTTCCTGCACGCGGACGACGCTGCAAGCTATGCGCTAAAGGGGCGATTGGGCGTCAACCTCGACTTTGCAGATCGCTGGGACACGCTCAGCCACGGGGAACGCAAGCGCACACAGATCGGGTGTGCAATCTGGCAGCAGCCCGCACTCCTGGCGATCGATGAACCGACCAACCACATCGACGCAATCGCACGAGAATTGCTGATCCAGAGCCTCAGGCGATATCAGGGCATTGGCCTCATCGTTAGCCATGACCGGGAACTCCTCGACACGCTGTGCGGCCACTGCCTGTGGTTAGCTCCCCCTGACGCTACCCTCTACAATGGCGGCTACACCCAGGAACAGGAACAACGCGAGGGCATCCTCGAGACCTCCGTGCGGGACCGCGGCAAGGTAAAACGAGAATCGACACGGCTGCAACGAGAAATGCACCAGCGACGCGAACAGGCGGCCCGCTCGCACAAGAATCGATCGAAGCGCGGCATCACGGCAAAAGACCACGATGCCAAGGACAAAATTGACCTCGCGAGCGTTAGCGGCAAGGACGGTCAGGCCGGCCGACTCTTAAAACAAATGGAGGGCCGGCACGCTCAGGCGCAGGCACGGCTCGAGAGCAGCGTGGTGCAAAAGCAGTACGATCTCGGCATCTCGGCATCTCGCTTCCCGGGTCGCGGTCCCGGCGCTCACATCTGCTTCATGTCGATGCCGGCTACATCCCCCTGTCGCCGACCCGCAACCTCAGGCACCCCGTGCTGTCGATGCAGACCAGTGACCGGGTTGGCATCGGCGGTGCCAACGGCCTCGGCAAGTCGACCCTGATCGCGCATCTGCTTGGGCACTTCCATATCGAGCTTGCACACCTGACGCACATGCCCCAGGAGATTTCCGCACAAAATGGTGCAATCTTGCTGCGCGAGGCAAAAGCGCTAAAGAACGAGCAATTGGGACACGCCATGAATGTGGTGAGCAGGCTCGGGTCGCGCCCCCAACGGCTTCTAGGTAGCGCGCAACCCAGTCCCGGCGAGTTACGCAAGCTGCTTCTTGCCCTCGGCATGGGGCGTTCACCTCACCTGATCATCCTCGATGAGCCAACCAACCACCTCGACCTGCCATCAATCGAGTGCCTGGAAGCTACGCTTGTCGACTGTCCCTGCGCTATGGTCATCGTTAGCCATGACGAGCGGTTATTGGACCACCTCACCACCACCCGCTGGGAAATCGAGGATGCAGGGTCCGGCGACAGCGAACTCATCGTTGCAGCCCTTGGCCCGGAAAACCTTTAGCCGCATTTCACGGTGCCGGATCACCGCGCTGTCGCGCAGGGAACACCGCGGCACCTTGCTTTAGTTCCATGAAAGGCGCTGCTCTTCATCTGCCTGCTAGAATCATTTTCTCGTCGCTCCCAGACCTGATTCAGGCAGCGAGAAGCGGCCGACACGCACAACCGGCACAGAGCCGTGGATTCGGCCCACTCACGCACCGTTGCACACACCCAGGAAGACATCGGCATTGACGACATCGGCACTTGACCACCCTAAACGCGCACTCCCAATCGAGAGCGCGCAGAACGTCCGTGATCTCGGCGGATACAAAACAGCCGATGGCGCTGAGACACGCTGGCACCGTTTCGTACGTGCCGGCGACATGGATCAAATGACCGGGACCGACCAGCAGCGACTGCTCGACCACGGCATCGGCACCATCGTCGATCTGCGCATGGACAAGGAAATCGCCGCGGCGCCGAACGTCTTCACGGCACATCGACACGCGCGCTTCGTCATCCACGACTTCTGGGGCAAACGCTTCGATGCATACCGGTCCAAGAACAAGACCGCATCACTCGATCAGAAACTCGCCGCTCTCTACTGTGAAGGGCTCGTCGAATCGGGCTTTGTCATTGCAGAGATCATGGCCACATTCGCCGATGACCGGACCGGCGGCTATGCCTTCCACTGTCGATCCGGGAAAGACCGGACCGGCCTCGTGGCCGCGCTCTTGCTCGCGATAGCAGGCGTGCCGGCACCGACGATCTGCGACGACTACGGACTTACGGCTAACTTCCTGATCTCGCCCGACGCAGACAAACAAATCGATCCGAATCAACCTGGCGCTTACCTCAGAGGTTGTGCGCCGGCAACGATGGCGATGACGCTCGGCTTTCTGGATCAAACGTTCGGCAGCCCGCTTGGCTACCTCCAGCATATCGGTGTCACCGGGGCCCAAATCAGTGCCATCAAATCGAAACTGCTGGATTAACCGGTTGCAAGCCAGCGCCTGGTTGCTCGCCGCTGCGGTGACTGCGCTCTTTTGCGCTTACCTTGCTGCCTTCGCGGGCCAAACAGAAGTCCTGCCCATGCGCGCATCACTGTTCAGCAAACTAACGGCGGCGGCGCACGCCCTTGAGGACAGCGCAGGCGCTGACAAAGAGGCGCAGCGAGCACTCGTGCAGATTACCGATCTCTTGGGTGACGATCTGAACGCGACTGAAGAATCAGAGGTCTGGGGCCTCCTCGCACGGGCGCGTTTTGCGACAGGCGATGTCGACGGCGCGATCGCCGCCTACAAGAACGTGCTGACCTATTCACCCATCGCCAGAAACACCCGGCTGCGAACGCTACGGACACTTGCCACTCTTTCGGCAGCGACCGGCGACTGGGCAGGCACACTTGCTCACGTCGATCGCTGGCAATCAACGAGCGACTGGGCCGACCCCAATCTGCTCTATCTCAAGGCGGCCGCTCTCTACAGTCTTGGTGCACTTAAAGGTGCTCGAACTACCATCGACGCGACGCTTGAAGCGGTTGCGACGGCTGGGGTGAGTCCGCGCCCGGGGTGGCTGCATCTGCTCGCGATCCTGCAGAATGCGGCTGGCGACAGGGTCGGAACGATTGCCACCTTGCGAGTCGTCGCTAAGCGCTTGCCATCCGCACAGGTCCAGACAGCGATCGACGCCCTCTCCGGAAGTAAACAGGTGAACTTTGGGCCCCTACGCGTCGACACCACGCAAACGTCTATCCCCCGCTTGGCGCAGGCCATGTCCCATCAACCGCTCGAGGCCGTCTCCCCCGTCATCCCGGCGGCCCTGCTCGATACACGCTTGCGCGGTTGGGTCACCATCGCGCTGACCATCGATGTCGACGGCGGTGCGACCAACGTCAAGATCATCGACCGCTGCATCACCACAATCGGCCCAGCGCTTGCGTGTTCGGCAAACCCGTTTTCGTTAGAACGCTTGTCAATAAAAGGCTCGTCAACAGAGGGCCGGTCAATAGCAGGCAGCGCAAGAGACAGCACCCGCTTCGATGAGCCTGCACTCGAAGCGGGTGCCCGGTTGCGCTTTGAACCGGTC
>Ga0114999_10002397_pt1 | contig 24738 bp, 34 predicted proteins | sample ArcticOcean_MG_C_3_FD_89820 | JGI IMG/M metagenome (GOLD analysis project Ga0114999, IMG submission 89820) | Marine microbial communities from western Arctic Ocean - ArcticOcean_MG_CB8_126 | ecosystem: Environmental > Aquatic > Marine > Oceanic | place: Arctic Ocean: Canada Basin | collected...
CACCGGGAGATTTGCTTCCGGGCATAGATTTCAAGGAGATAAATAACGATGCCGCAGGGTAAGGTTAAAAAAATAAGCGAAAAAGGATATGGATTCATTAAGCCTAACACCGGCGGCGCGGATCTTTTCTTTCATGCTAGTGGTGTAGATGAGCCTACGTTTGATGAAATTAATGAGGGCGACAGCGTTGAATATGAGATTGGTTATGGTCGTGATGAAAAACCGAGAGCTGAGCAAATTCACAAAGTGTAAGTAGGCAGGTAGGCAGGATGAATATGCATAGCAAGTTAGGTTTTTCGAAAAACGACGTTATTCTTGTAACGCATGCTAATGATATGGGCATGTGTCGCGCTATAAATCACGCGTGCTTGTCATTGCTAAAAAGCAATGCTGTGACAAGTGCTAGTGTTATGGTTCCGTGCCCTGGTTTCGACGAAGTCGTTGAAATGTCTAAAGCCAATTCTGGCTTATCGCTAGGCGTGCAATTAACGCTTACGGCTGATGGTGGTGACGATGCGTGTTGGTCGCCACTCACCGATTCGTCTGTCGTTGATTCCACGGGGCTATTTTACACTGATCCTTATTTGTTTTTTAAGCACGCTAAACTCACAGACATTGAACAGGAATGTTGTGCGCAGATAGAGAGAATGTTTGATGCGGATATTAATATTACACATTTGACTTCGCATAAAAACATTATGCTGCAGGGTTCTTTAATAACGTTGTTTGCACGCTTAGCTCGTAAATACAACATCCCGTGCATTATGCCTATTGTGCCTGTTTATGACACATACAAACAACGACATTACACACAAGCTATTAAATTTTTAAAAACGTATAATTTGCCAGGGTTTTTTAATGTAAGTTCTGATTATCATCCAGATGCTGCATCAGACGGTTTCGCGTCTTTTACACAAAGAATTCAAGCGTTAAAGTCCGGCGTAAATTTATGGTTAGTTCATCCAGCAGATCTTTCTTTGTGCGATAGCGAAGCTGTTTTTGATTATCCTAAAGAACGAGAAACTGCGTACGATTTGTATAAAAAACATTTATCGCATGGCTGGGAAAGTACTTTTTTTCATTCGGCAGTTGATGCAGTTGTAAGCATGCAAGATCTTAAACAAGCATGTATTTCGCATAAGGTTTAATTTATTGAATTTTTTAGACGTGTATGTTATTTCGCATAAAAGAGACACGCTTAGTTATTGTCTTAAGTGTTTGGCGGCACAAACGTATGCGAATATAGCGTGTGTATATATCGACATAGAATCAGCGGATGCTACAAATGATATTGTGCAAAATACGACAGCACCATTTTTTTTACGTGTTGATGATGACATGTATTTACATAAAAAAGCGGTTGCATACATAAACGAGGTATGTCGAGATAATAAGCATAGCCCGATGCTAGCATTTAAGTTGTATGACACAGCTCTTGCGTCTTCTAGTTGGTGTGGCACGGTTAAAGCGTATAACACAGACGTTTGCCGTAATTATGTTTTTACTGACAACGGCGATTGGTCTTTAGATCACAATTTTGTTACGTATTTAAGACAGCAAAATTGCAAATATTATGAAGATGCATCTGTTGTAGGTTTGCACGCACATTTGGCAAAAGCAGATACCGAAGTGTATTTAAAAAAACTTAAAAACAAGTATCCTAGTGTTGAAAGATGGTATGGAACATATAAGTTTGATAAACGCGTTACTGGGTATAACGGGTCGCCAAGTAAACAATATGAAGCACATACGCGTTTAATTGAAAAAGATAATTTAATGCGTGGTACAGATTTTAATTTGTTTATGCGGAACAATAAGTGAATTATGTAAGCGGAACAAATAAACGCATTATGATTTTATAGAAATTGGTACAGCTGATTTTGACACGCTTGTAAAGCAGGATTGGCCGGAAGATGTTTGAAATTGATATACGAAAAATACCCGTTTATTGGATTAATTTAGCCAAAGATGTTAAACGCCGTAAATCAATGTCTTTGTTTTTTAGAAGGCACAATTTTAAACAGGCTATTCGTATTCCTGGCGTTGTACATGCTGAACAGCATGTTATGAGCCACTATATAGGTTGTATGGAAGCACATCGTGCTGCGTTTGAAGCAGCTCCGGCAGACGATTTTATTATTATGGAAGATGATTGTGCTCCGACTAAATGGTTTTCGCCTATTTTACGCATGCCGTTAAATACAGACGGTTTTTATTTAGGTGTATCTTTATGGGGCGCAAAAAGTTTTACAGAGACTTGTCCATATTTGAAGGCAGCGCCGGTTGAGAAGCAGCATTTAGACGAGGGTGTGTGCAAAATAACTAATATGTTGTCAACGCATGCTATTTATTATCGAACAGCTCGTTATGCTCGTGTGTGTAAAGCTTTAATTGATAAAGCTCGTATGTTAAATATTCCGCATGACATAACGTATGCCTTAAATATGCGAAACTGCAACGTTTATTGCAAACGGCGGCCTTTATTTTATCAACGCAGTAGTGCGGAAATTACGAATGTTGAATGGTAGTATAAATGCATTATGATTTTATAGAGATTGGTACGGCGGATTTTGACACGCTTGTAGAGCAGGATTGGCCGGAAGATGTGACAGGCATTTGCGTAGAGCCTCGGAAACATCTTTTAGATAATCTAGTATGCCGTCCTAACGTAAAAAAAGTAAACGCAGGCATTAGTTTGCAAGATGGTGACGCACCTATTTATTATTTAGATGACGAAAATTTACCGTTATCGTTAACATCTGCTGCGGGTTTTAGTGCGTTAAATGAAGAAGAAATACGCGGTTGTAGTTCTTTGTATCATTTACACCCATTTATCAATCATTTTTTAGAAACTAGTTTTATTGCACCAGAGCATGTACAAACAAATATTGTGCCTGTGATGACATGGGCCACGTTTGCAGACAAATATGACGTAACGACGATCGGCGACTTAAAAATTGATGCTGAAGGGCATGACGTCGTTATTCTTGAGCAATATCTTGCTTATTGCGAAACACATCCTGAATGTTTGGCACAGCGTGTTCAGTTTGAAAAAAATAGCGAAACGTGGGGCGATATATTTGCAGATTTAATTAAAAAATTGAATGCTATCGGTTATGTAGAAGATTGTTTAAGTAATTTAGAAAATGCTTTTTTTGTATTGTCTCCGCGAGATATTCTAATCTTTGGCCAAACTAATTTAGTTATTAATAAATGAATTGAAACATGTTGACATATATTACAGACGATGTGCAGGAAGGTGCGTGGGGCGGCGAAAAAAATGACGGCGTTTTATTAAATGTGTGTAAAAAACATATTGATGATGATTTAATTGCTGTTCGTTCGTCGTATTTGCATGAACACGGTGTGTCGTTTTTACACGATCGCGAAAAAGGCGGATTTATTGTTGCAAGTTTTATATTTATACCGCCTGAGTGTCGGCGGTATTTAATGGATAACGGTAATTACGTTATTTATGAGCATGAGCATAAATACTCGGCAATCAATAATCCGGCAGGTTATAAAAACTATAAAATACCAGCTAATCAATTGCAGCACGTTGATTTTTATAAACGAGCTAAAGTTGTTTTTTGTCAAAGTAACGAACACGCGTTAGCGGTTAAAGCAAATATACCAGAAGCAACAGTCGTCAATGTTTCTGGCAATTTATGGGCGTCTAGTCATTTAGATAACTTGCAAAAGTTAATTGGCCGCACGAAGAAAAAATATGTTGGCATATATATGAATGATCACCCATATAAGAATATGGAATTTAATAAACAATTTTGCACAGAGCGTAATTGGTCTTACACGTTAATTGGTAATTTAAGTGAAGCTAGTTTTACAGACGCTTTATCGCAATGTTCTGCGTTCGTATTTTTTCCGCGTTGGCTTGAAACGCTTAATCGTGTTTCAGTGGAATGCCGTATGTTAGGTGTGCCTGTTATTACTAACGAGTTTTTAGGTGCAGCCGGAGAGCCTTGGTTTTCTTTAGAAGGCGAAGATTTGATTGATGTTATGCGGACTAAACGCAAAGAAATACCTAAACAAATAGTTGATTTGTTAAAAGAATGAATGATGCCATACCGAAAATAATTCATGTCTCTTGGAAAAACAAATCGTTTTTATCTTCTACAAATCTGTTAATCATTAACGGCATGCGGCGTTTGCGTGATTTGAATCCTGAATGGGATTTTCAAATAAGTGACGATAACGATGTCAATCGTTACTTAAAAAAACATTTACAAGCTAAAGATTGGAGTCTTTTACGCGATAGGCATATTGTAGAAAAAGTAGATGTATGGCGTTTACTTAAAATGAATATAGAAGGCGGTTGTTACTGTGACATCGATCGATTGTGTAACAGCAGTTTAGACGCGTTAATTGCCGAAGACGTGACAATTGTTTTACCGGTGTATAGAGATTACGATTTTTCGCAAGATTTTATGTGCGGAGTTTCGCAGCATAATGTTTATTCTCGTGCGTTGTCTCTTAATTTAGAGCGTCGGAGACAAGGATTCGCTGACATTTTATTTTTAGGTCCTGTGACATATTTTCATAGCGTCACAGAGTTTCTTGTAGGCCACCAGCTTGAACGTGGTTCGCGAATAGCGACGCTTAGGCGTATTTGCCGATCTACGCCGACGATATCGACATACGATGAAACTAGCGATACAGACACGTACATACACCGTGATGCAGATTTTTCTTGTTTGGAAGACACAGCGCAATTAAAAGAAGATTTTTATCGTGATTCAGGTGTTGCGCATTGGACAGTAACAAACCCGCCTACATCATTATCAATAAAGACAAGCTAGCATGTTTGAAAATCATTTTGTTATTAATTTAGATAAAGATAAAGATAGATGGTTGCACATGCAGGCAGAATTACCAAAAATAGGTATTACAAAACCTAATCGTTTTTCGGCTATACGGCGTAAAGATGGACGAATTGGTTGCAGTATGTCGCATCTAATGTGTTTAAAAACGGCACAAGCAAATTCATGGGATCACGTTGTTATTTTTGAAGACGATGTTTGTTTTACCGATGCGGCGTTATTAGTCCAAAAAATTAAGACAATATATGCAGCGCATAATTTTGATGTGTTAATGTGTGCGTACAACGCTTTTGCGCCGCACTTCGATGTGGATGCTGATGTTATTCATGTAAGCAAATCTTTTTGTTCGGCAATGTATATTGTAAAAAAACATTATTACACACGGCTGATAGAGAATATTAAAGAAGGAATTGCGTTACTAAAGAAAACAGGTGATATCGTTTTTTCGTTAGATTCGTTTTGGATTAAGTTGCAACAGCGCGACTTATTTTTAGCCATAAATCCGCCTGTAGTCACTCAACTCTCAGGCTATTCAAATCTACTGAATAAAAAAGTGGATTACGATGATGTGTTGTTGAATAATAACAAGACAATAACTAAACCATTTTTTCCTTAATAAGTTATGAAATGTTATTTTTTAAATTACGCAGACGGCAAAGAGCATGTGGCGAAACAACGTAAAGTAGTAGCGAGAGCTAAATTTTTAAATTGTTTTGACGGTATATTAGCGTGCGGCCCACAAGATATTTCAGAGCATTTTTATCGAAAAAATCGCAAAATTTTACAGCAGTCTATTGGTGCCGGTTTTTGGCTTTGGAAGCCATACATTATTTTACAAGCATTAAAAAAAGTACCTAATAATTCTGTTATTTTTTATTGCGATGTGGATCATATATTAACAGGAGATTTAGATCATTATTGCAATTTAGCTCAAGCAGAAGATATTGTTTTATTTCATGAGGAGCCAGCACGTACAGCAGCAGAATGCACAGCATCTGGTTCTTTTTTGTATATGAATTGTGCAAATACTAAATACTTTTCTCGCAAGATGGTTCTTGGCGGTTATAATTTTTGGCGGTCTAATGTTAAGGCTATTTCTTTTGTTCGGGAATGGCTTTATTGGTGTTGCCAGGAAAAAGTGTTAGCACCTACTTTTGTTGACATAAACAATATTGGTGATACGTTATCTGTTGCGCGTGATCCGGATCAGACGCAATATGGCAGTAATGATTTTTTGCACTGTTTCGATCAGTCGGTTTTAACAATTTTGGCTGAAAAATTTTCTATTAAATCACATAAGACGCCGGTATTTGCGCATAAGTTAAAACTTACAGAATAAGGAAGTATGATGTACGCAGGTTATAAAGTAGTTGCAATTACTCCGGGAGGTCGCAAACAATATTTAGAAATACTGCGTGAATATGTGCGAGAACAGCCTTTGATTGATGAGTATCACATATTATTAAATCCTATTGATTCTAAAGGCGATGCTTCAAAAGCAGATGAAGCGTATGTTTCGGGCTTAAGATCTGACGACTGCGTTATTTTACAGTCTGCGAGCGTGCCGGACGATATTACACATTCGGGAGATAGGCGACGGTGGGCCATTCCGCGTTTATTTCGTTTCTGTTTAGATCCAAATACCATTTATATTTTTTTAAGCGATGACATAGTTTGGATGGCTCCAGATGCGATCGAGCGTTTACTGGAGTTTCGCACGCAATATGAGCAATACTTTTTAGTTTTTGGCAATGTTGTAAATACGAGTATGTGTTCGTATTTTCATCAACAAGCAGGTTATTTCGGCGGAAAAAATGGCGCGGCAATTCGTTCATACAAGTGCCGCAAATCAACTACAGATCCTATTTTTGCTGGCGAAGTGCATGAACGTTTTTTAGATGCGTTATCTGTTAAAGTAACTCCGTGGTTGTTAAAAGATTTTACTTTAAACTTAGATCAGCGTCGCGAAATAATGCCGTTACAAGCGTTTGCTTTTTATGGCAAAGAGTGTGCATATTTTGACGGTATTGTGCCTACGCTTTCTACACATGAATGGCTTTGTTCTACATATTGTCATGAATGGGAAATGTGGAACGGTTTTTGTGGAACAGCGTTGTTTTCACATTTTGCGCATGCTGAGCAAGAGGCTTACATGTTAAACGCTACTAATTTTCTTGAAGCTTATAAGAAGATATCGCCGGGTATAGCCAACGATGAGGTTAGTTACGTTAAATTTTAAACGTATTTTAGGAGTTTATGGCAGTGAACGCACGAAAAGTAGATTCATCTTTAAGATTACCCGCAGATGTGGTTCGTGTAAAAGAAACGGGGTTACGATCAAATGAATACGTTTATAGAGATAAGCCAAAATGGCGAGAAGCGTTAAAAGCATTACGCGATAGTAAATTAAAAAAATGTGCAAACATTATTTCTAAAGAACTTTTTTATGAGGATAAAACTAAAGTTGTTGATCCTTTATGTTTACGCATTGCAGATTCTTATGTTGCGGGATCAGTGTGCGTCATTTATCAGATAAAATGCGTAGCTGATGTTAAATAATATGAATATTGATTATTTAATTATTGGTGACGGTTTATCGGGATTGCTTCTTTTGCAACGCATATTGCGGGACAAATTAGGTTCGGTGCTTCTTATTTCTCCGGTAGCACACAATCAAACTTTATGTAGTTCTAATTCGCAGAGTTTTTGGTCACAGGGCATTGTGCATAAAGGTTATAAGTATTCGTTAGAAGGTGAAGATCGCCCCGATTTGGAAAAGTACGCAGATAAATTTACGGGAGAGTTGTCTTCTATAATTGATTTGCCGGATTTTACGGTTGCAGAGCAAGTTAAAGTATTAGCGGATGCTGCGAGTTCTCTGCCTAGCACAGCAAGAACAAGTAGTGGTCGTTATCTTAATGCAAAAATAAAAGTGGGTTTTTTTCCTGAATTAGTCGTTGATTCGTGGGGCATTTGTAGTGCGTTGCGTTTGAAATTACGCAAACATATTTATACGTCAGAGATAAAGAAAATACGGCATAAAAAAGGTGTGGTGTCTTCGATTGAGTTATCGAAAACTCAAGCTTTAACTCCTTTCCGCGTAAGGACGGCTGTCTGCCCATCGCATGTTTTTATGTGTGCTGGCCGCCATAATGGGCATATCTGGCATAATATGATGAAAATGCCCGGCGAATCCGTTCAACAATTACGGCCTGTAGTTGTTGGCGAAGCAAAGCATAGTAGTTTTTTTAATTTAAACGCTCATCTTATTTTTAAGAAAAAATGGTGTATGACGGTAACGAGTAGCGTTAACGCTGTCGGTGCTGTCACGTGGCGTTTTGGCGGCCCTTTATATGACAGTGGTTTACCGTTAAAAAAAGTACAGGCAAAAACTGAAAAAATATTAGAGCATTTTTTTGCCATTTCTAATCCATCAATGAACATGGGTGTGATAAGTCGGGCGGAAAAGTACGCTGCGGGTGCTAGAATTTTACGCCCTCGTCGTTTTAAACTAGGCAATGTTACGATCGGCTGGCCGGTAAAGATGGTTATGATCCCGTCGCTTATAGACAAGATGCTTCGTGATGTGTCATAGTTATTATTTGGTATTATTTCTAACACGGATAGGGGTTGGCCATGGAGCGGCCTTTAATAGCTATAAACGCAGACATTAAATGTAATAAGGCTGATTGCTACTCTGTTTTGCATTCATGTTATTACGAAAGCATTTATGATGCTGATGCGTTACCAGTAATTATTCCGCCTACACGCGATATATCTGCAATCGAGGCGGTGCTTAATAGAGTAGATGGTGTTGTTTTGTGTGGCGGTGCAGATCTTGATCCTGAGAAGGATGGCTGGCAACGGCATTCGACGACAAGATTAATGGACACGGGGCGTGAATCGTTTGATCGTGTACTTGTGCAAAAAATTAAGGCTAAAAAAATTCCTGTGTTGGGCATTGGCGTGGGTATGCAGCTTTTAAACGTTCATTGTGGCGGTCAGCTTTCATTAAATATTTCTGACGATTATCCGCGTGCAATAGATCATTTCGGTAATTCTTTTGAAAAAGAGCACCGGCATCAAATATTACCGTACCCGAATACGTGGCTACACAAAGTTTATGGTGACAGTAACGTATTTGTTTCAAGTTATCATCACATGTGCGTGCAGGAATTATCGCCTGATTTTAAGATAAGTGCTGTTGCGTTAGATGATGTTGTTGAGGGTATAGAGAGTAGGAATTCAGATTGGTTTGCTGCAGGTGTGCAGTTTCATCCAGAAGTAAATTCTGCAACGCTGCTAGATTCTCGATTGTTTGAAGAATTTGTCAAATTGTGTGACAGTCGTTTTTGAAAGTATATTATGCGCATTGCTTTAGCGACATTAGTTATTGGAAACGATTTTTCTAAAACGATTAAACCCGGTTTAATTAGTAAACAAGAGTATTGCGATTTGCACAACTATGATTTTGTTGTTGGCGGCGATGAAATTTATGATAAAGAAAGACCGCCAGCGTGGAGTAAGATAAATCTAGTCAGAAAAATATTAGGTGACTACGATGTTGTATTTTTGTCAGATGCGGACGTTGTTATTACAAATCCATTAGTTACTTTGGATCATTTTGTAGACACGTTAATGCCTGAAAAAAGAAAAGTAGAACTTAAAAATTACGTAGAGTTTGGCGATAACGCCAATTTAGTAAATAACTATAATGCAGAAATCACGTTGTCGGCAATTCCGGATAAGCTTATTTTGCTCTCCCGCGATAATTTGAATATAAATACCGGCAATATGTTTTTTAAAAATGATCCAAAAGTTATGGCTATTTTAGAAGACGTATATGCTCAAACGCAATTTATAGACGATCCATGGTGGGAGCAGCGTGCTTTTATTCATTTATATGAGACACAGCAACTTGTTCGCGATGTTACTCAACTAGTTGGTGCAAGTATTTTTAATACTTATGAGAAAAACTGGAATCCAGGAAATTTTTTGATTCATTTACCCGGCCAAACAGGTCATCTTTTAGAAGCAAAAATGCGTCAATATTATTTAATGGCGACTGTTTTTCCTGATACATTATTGAGGCAATTAACTGAACAAGCGGCGGGTGTATAGTATGCTGGCTTTTTATTGTTAAAAACATGCTTATTAAAGATGTAATAGTTTTGCTAGCTATGTACAGATGGCAGATTCACTGCCAGCACAATATGTGGTAAAATTTAGTATCAAACCGTGTTAATTGGCTATGGATACTGTCGCGGTTGTTGTCGATCATGGAGGAGTTAAATATGTCTAGTTGTGATGATAAAGCAGATACAATTGATCAGATTATTCATAAATCACATGTTGCGAATGCGGGAGAACTGCGAGAACCGAATAAGGTTATTACAGTACGTATTCCGCAGAGTTTGCATGAGGCTATTAAAGAAGAAGCGCATCAGCGTCGTTGTAGTATGAATAAACTGGCTGCAGCAAAACTGCGAATTAAAGGCGAAGTACTGGATAAGATTCTGGCTGAGCCGTCTATGAATGGTAAGCCGCATGAGGAAGAAGAACGAACTGGAAACGATACACAAGTATAGGGTAGAATTAAGCAAGACTTTAATGACTTGGTTATGTCGCTAACTGGAGTACAAGTTAAGTTAAACAGGACGTTTTTATTTAGCTTTGGAACTTTTGCCATAGTGTAGCTCAGGCAAAAAGGGTGGTACAACGATCGCGGCTTTAGATTGTTGTTTTGTGCATTTTGCACGCATGGATTGATTAACATGGGGAGTTAATCAAAGGTTATTAAGGTGCTGTATAAGTCACCAAAATAAAGGAGCAATTTTATGCTCAGGAAATTGCTAGGTGAGCATGCAGGCGTTTTCTTTTCAGTTTTATTTGCAATGTTGGCTGTTTCGCTTGCTTTCGGCGCAGCGCAGCAGCGTATAAATGCGAATTACGCAGATATTCAAGAAATAGAAGCGAAGCAGCAAAATGATCATGATATTCTCATAACTATTGAAAGAGATGTTCGGTGGATTCGAGGGTATTTAACGGATGATCGCGTAGACGGCGACAAACAATAATGGGTATTTGTGATTTGTTTAAGGCGGCAAAAGCGCCCGTAAAATCTTACGCGATGGAAGGCGAACTTTACCTGTCTCAAACAGGTTGGTTAATGGTGCGTGTTCCGCATTCATTTGTTCGCGGCGTTTTTTCTACAATTAACGAACAAGGTATCGAACTGCCGACAAATCCTTCAGGGAAGCTAGAAGCGCATATTAGTGTTATGCGTCCTGCAGAGATCGAACAACTTGGCGGACCAGCGAAAATAACTGAGCGAGGTAAATCGTTTAGTTACACAATTGGCCCGTTGCGAACAATACCTAAACCAGCAGACACTTCTTTAAGTCGTGTATGGTATGTAGAAGTTAAAAGTCCATCTATTCAAGCTTTGCGACGTAGTTATGGTTTAAATAGTAAAGGCAAGTTTGATTTACATATCACGACAGCTATTCGTCGCAAAAATGTTTTAACTGACAACACAACGTCTAAAGCGACTAAAAAATCTAATCCTTTCTTGGATTTAACAGCAACGGCAGCAGGCGATCCAGATTTTTCTCAGTCTTTTTCTGTTAAAAAACCAGTAACAGTCAAAAGCGCATTAGACAGTGCTATACGTAAAATATTGTTTAGTGTTAAAGATAAAGACGATAAGAACACGCCGGTAGTTGTAGTTCAGCGGAGTCTTTCTGTGTGTTTAATTACGCCGAAAAAAACAGAAAAAAAGAAAGATAAAGAATAGTTGTGATGGAAAAACGTTCCGACATAACAGATATGGCGCAAGCGTTACTTCGTCCGGTTTCTCGCGAGATGGGTAAGAAGTATGGTGTTATTCCGTTGCATTTTACTCCGCCGGGTAATTTTTTAGATCGTTTAAAAGACTCAAGATTTCAAGAACAATTAGACACAGCTTTAGGTTCTGCAGCAAAAACAGATCAAGGCAAGATTGAGCAACTTATTAAAGGTATGTGGCTTTTAGCTGGATCAGAAATAACTCCAGAAGCCGAAAAGCACATTCAATCATTGTCAGGCAGTTGGTCTACGGTCGCGCCGTATTTTATGCGATGGATGCCGGACACGTATGACAAACTGCACGGCACAACGGGTTCTGTTGCTAGTCTTACGAAAGCTATTGCGGAAGCAAATCAGCATACAAATATTACGCCGCAGCAGGCGTATCAGCAAGCTACCGGTATTGCTACGGAACTTTTAAAAGACCCGAAATCTTTAAAAGGTTTTTCGTTAAAAGATATTGGTGATATTTATTCTGCGGGTGTTAGCCGCAATTTGATTTCCCGATCTGGTAATCCTGCGGCGTTAACGCAAGGCATTCGTGGTTTGACAAATGTTGCTGCTGCGAGTCGTGACATGATGGGTTCGCAAGGATTAGCGCCAAATGTGTCTGATTTGTTTGAAGTATCTGATCGTTTACCGGCTAATTTGTCTTTAGGGCAAAAAGCAGATTACATTTATCGTGGCGGTTTAGCTGCAAGAGACGGCGGGTCTTTTATGGGATCGTGGCGGGATAGTGGGCAGGCGTACGATCCTAGCATGGGTGTTATGCCGCAAGACATGGCACAGCAACATGAGCAATTAACGCAGAATGCTTCGACGTCTCCGTTAGGCAATCAAGTTGCTGCTACTTTAAGGTTAAATCAATTGCAGCCTTTTGCGCCAGGAACTCCAGGAGCGGAACTAGTTCAAAATATTCAGCAGAATAATATTCCGGGAATGCGTGGTGCTGAATGGGTTGATGCGATGGCTGCTTCAGGTATTTCTTCTAGCGAAGCTCAAGAAATGCTGCATCAGCCTCAGTCTAATGCTCAATTTATGACGCCTGAAGCGACGCAGGCTGTGCAAGCATCGCAGTATGCCGTTGATATAAAGCCGCTAGAAGATAGAATACGTTCAGAATATGATCAGAAAAATCCGGTAAACCGCGAGCTTATGCGGGGGGCATTGGATACGATGGCGTCGCAAGCGGGTTATAAAAATTACGCAAATTTAAAAGCATTGCATAATGCGTCACAAGGTGTGCCAGCGCAGTTATCGCGGTTTAAACAAGAAGCAGATGCAATGAAAAGTGTGAGTCATTTAGGCAGAGGAGATATGACGAGTCGTTTTGTAGAAGGCATTGCCGATTCTTCAAAATCGTCGCAACCGGATATTAAACAGGTTTTGTTAAAAGGTCTTGGTTACGTTCCAAAAACAGATATTCCAAAAAATATTAAAAATCAATTTTTATAGTACAGCATTAAGCAGTATGTTCGGAGGCATGGATGTCGCAGGTAGCACTGATAACAGGTATAGCAGGGCAGGATGGATCTTATCTTAGTGAGCTGTTGGCCGATAAAGGTTACGACGTTCACGGAATAATTAGACGCCACTCTATTGCAGAGCATCAAGAAAGTCGTATAGCTCATCTTTCTGAAGGTGTTACGACGCATTACGGTGATTTGCTAGATCCTTTAAGTATTCATCGTATTGTTGGCCAAGTTAAACCTGACGAAGTCTATAACTTGGCGGCGCAGAGTCATGTCAGAATTAGTTTTGATATGCCTATCTTTACAGCGCAAACAAATGCGATCGGCGCTATGCATGTGATAGATGCTGTAAAAACGTATCGTCCAGACTGTAAATACTACCAAGCAAGTTCTAGTGAGATGTTTGGTAATTCTGTTGACGAAGACGGTATGCAGCGCGAATCTACGCCTCTTACTCCTGTAAGTCCTTACGGGATTGCCAAAGTGTTTGCGTATAACACTGTGCGGCATTACAGGCATGCATACAAGATGCACGCGACAAACGGCATTTTGTTTAACCATGAATCGCCACGACGCGGCAGTAATTTTGTAACGGTAAAAGTTGTTAAGACTGCAGTGCAGATTAAGAAAGGCTTGGTTGACAAATTAGTGCTGGGCAACATGGATTCTATGCGTGACTGGGGTCACAGCAAAGATTACGTTAAAGCGATGTGGATGATGATGCAGCAAGATGATCCTGGTGATTGGGTTGTTAGCACAATGGAAACGCATTCAGTGCGTGATCTTTGTAATTATGTGTTTAAAGCGTTAGATATGAATTACGAAGATTACGTCGAACAAGATCCGCGATATATGCGTGCGGAAGAGTTGAAATACTTGTGCGGAGATTCCACTAAGTTTAGAGAGTTGTCAGGGTGGCAACCGCAATATTCTTATGAAGCATTGTTGGATGAAATGATTGAACATTGGATGAGGACGCTTTAAGTTATGACGCATATTATCGAAATTAAATCAAAGGTTGATGGGCATGTAGGCAGTGTCTTGCACAAAGTAATAAAGTTAAATGCAGATGACAAAGTTGGGCGTGTAGATGTATCGGCAATGCCTGATCCGTTGCAGGCAGCTTTTGTAAAAGCAGAGCCGGATAAAGAGTTTCCAGCGCACAGACATTTGCTCAAAGATCAGCCTGCTAAGGCTTTTACGCAAGAAGCATGGGTAATTATTCATGGCGCTGTTGAAATATCTTATTTTGATTTAGACGATTCTTTTTTAGCGAAACACATTATAAATCCGGGTGATTGTAGTGTTACGTTTGGTGGTGGGCATTCATACCAAGTTTTAAGTGATGGCGTGCAGGCTTATGAGTTTAAAAGTGGCCCTTATAATGGTCGTGAAAAAGATAAAGTATTTATTTAGTAGTATGTTTAACGTTGTTACTGAATTTGAAGAAAAGATTGCTGCGTATTTTGGTGCGCCTTATGCTGTTGCTGTTGATTGTTGCACGCATGGCATTGAATTGTGTTTACGTTTATTTAACGTAAAAGAAATAACGGTTCCTCGGCGTACGTACATTGCTATTCCATTTTTGTCGCAGAAGTTAAATATAAAGTTGACTTGGAAAGACGAGAATTGGGTTGACTACTATTGTTTAACGGATGCGTCTTTGCCGTTAAAAGTGGTCGATGCTGCTGTGTTGTGGGAGCCAGATAGTTACATTGCTGATTCTTATATGTGTGTCAGCTTTCAATTTCAAAAACATTTAAGTTTAGGCAGAGGCGGCGTTATATTAACTGACAACTTAATGAATAAAGAATTATTAAAACGCATGTCTTATGACGGGCGTGTGCCGGATATGCCGTGGCGCGAGCAAGATATTATGATCGTAGGTTATCACTATTACATGACGCCTGAGACGGCGCAGCTTGGTTTAGAGAAGTTACCGGCAGCGATAGAGACAGAGCCAAGGCAGTGGGCACTCGAGGATTGGCCGGATGTCAGTAAAATGCGTGTATTTAAATGAGGAGGCAGTGTTATGGTTCATAGGCAGCAGAATAGCGATGGATTAGGTGATAGTTTTTTAGAGCTTAAGTTGCATTTAGGTTGCGGGGGTTGGCCAATTAAAAAGGGTAATTGGGTAAATATCGATTACAGGTATCAGCCGGGTGTTGATGTAGTTGATAATATTGGAACACTTTCTCGGTATAAAAAAGATACTGTTGATGTGATTTATTGTGCACACGCTTTAGATCATTTTGACCGGCATACTTATCCGCGTGTTATTGACAAATGGTTTGAACTGTTAAAGCCCGGCGGAATTGTGCAGATAGCTACGCCTGATTTTGAAGTAATCGTTGATCTTTATAAGTCAGGCATTTCTGTTTTGGATTTAACGGGCTCGTTGTATGCGAATCAAGAGTATGAAAATAACGTGCGGCATTTTATATGGGACTACGATGCGGGCAAACAAGTTTTGTTAAATCATGGTTTTGAAAATATTCGTAAATTTGCGCCATTTCATGATGATTGTAGCCGTGCTGAGAGGTATGGCTCGTCTACTTCTTTGTGTATTCAAGGCACAAAACCATCGTAACAATAGGTGGCATTAGTTATGGCTACTATTGCTTTTTTAGGTAATCGCGAGTCGCCTAAATTTAATTTGAAACTGTGGAGTCGCATGACACCGGGCAGGTCGGGTGTTTGGGGCAACTTAACAGGAATAGATGATCCACTTATTGCAGATTATGTCGTAGCACTTGATTCGTACGATCTGTCGGTGCCGCACGATTGGATTCATAATTATAGTCCTGTACAACTAGCCACACTTGTTGACGTAGAAAAATTAATTTTGTTAGGTGCGCATCCTGAAAGTAATTGTTATTACACAAATATGGATTTAGAGCCGGATAATTGTTGTCGTCGCATTGATATTGGTAAGACTATGGGTTTTGGTGAGTGGTGGATTAAGCATGATTATGATTATTTATCTGCTTTGCAGCCTGTAGAAAAAACAAAAAAGCTTGGTGCTATAGTTAGTGACGCAAATACTACGGATTATCATGCTAAGCGGTTAGCGTGGTTAGAGCGTTTTTGCCAAAAGCATTTAAAAAAATTAGATATTTATGGAACTATTAATGCGACGGACGTTATGTATCCAAATTACAAAGGTGTTTGTGGTCAGCGAGGTGTAGATGCGGAGGGGTATATGACAGGTAAAGCAGCTACGTATGAAAAATATGAATGTATGATTGAGTTTGACGCTAATGGCGATCATTATTTTTCTGAGCGTGTTTATGATTGTTTGTTAATGTATTGTTTTATGTTTTATTGGGGCGGCGGTGGTGTTAAAAAATATTTTCCACAAGGTTGTCATTTTTTGTTTGATATTGATGGCGAAGGTGATGACGTTTTAGCTGAAATGGCACGACCAGATTTTTACGCAAAAAAACTGCCTGCAATAAAAGAAGCAAGGGATATGTTGTTAAATAGATATCAACTGTGGCCGCGTATTCATCGTGAATTATATGGTACATGTAAATAAAATGAAAACAGAAGTATACGTAGGAATGAGTGCAGACTTGATACACCCAGGGCACTTAAATATTATCAAAGAAGCGCGCAAGCTAGGCAAAGTAACAGTTGGTGTTCTTACCGATGAAGCAATTGCCAGTTATAAGCGTTTGCCCTATATGAACTATGAGCAGCGGGCTGACATAGTTAGAAATCTAAAAGGTGTTGAACGCGTAGTGCCCCAAGCAACTTTGTCATACGTGCACAATTTAATTGAACTTAAGCCAAATTATGTAGTTCACGGCGATGATTGGAAAGAAGGCGTACAATCTAAAACGAGACAAGATTGTGTTGACACTTTAGCTAAGTGGGGTGGCAAGGTTGTGGACATCCCGTACACGCCAGGGATTTCTTCTACTAAATTAAATGAGACACTTAGATCTATTGGTGTTACGCCTGACGTTAGACGCGCAAGGTCCTTGTTTTCTTCGCATCTACATAATCCAATCATGATTAGTTACGCTGTTTCTGATTTAACGCATATTTTAGAAACAATGCAAAGTCACAATACTTTTCTTGTTACGACAAAGAAGTCATTTGACGCAGTTTTTAATAAAATGCTGCCGTCATCTTTTAAGTATGTTCGGTTTTCGGATTATTCTGTTAATCCTAAGTTTGAAGATGTTTTGACTGGTTTAGAGCTATTCAAAGAAAACGGTTGTGACTCGATTGTTTCGTTTGGCGGTGGTAGTGCTATAGATATAGCTAAAACAATAAACGTGATGGCAGCAAATGCCGTGTTAGACAAAAGTAATTTGTTTGACAAAGATCTTTATCAAAACATTTATCCACATGTAGCAATACCGACAACGGCAGGCAGCGGAAGTGAGGTTACTCAGTTTGCAGTATGTTATTTAGACGGAATAAAGTGTTCGCTGGATCATGCCAAGTTGTTACCGGATGCCGTTATTTTAGATCCAGCAGTTCTTGTTACGCTGAGTCCTGCTCAAGTAGCTTATTCTGGCCTTGATGCGTTATGCCAAGGGATAGAGTCGCATTGGTCTGTTAAATCGACGGAAAAATCAAAAACGTTTAGTCGTATTGCGATAAAAAAAGCTTGGGATAATATTGTGCTGGCTTGTGAAGGCAATGCGGAAGCAAGAAGTGAAATGCTTACCGCTTCATACAACGCTGGCAGGGCTATCAATATTACAAGGACTACAGCGCCGCACGCACTTTCATATTTGTTTACGTCAATGTTTGATGTGCCGCATGGTAATGCTGTAGCTTTATCTTTGTTATATTTTATGCAAATGCTAATTGATTCAGAGGAAAAAGAGTTTCTTGTTGAGAAGCAGGAAGTGCTTAAATCGTTGAAAGAGATATTTGCTTTAACGGGGTGTACGGCGTGTGATGACTTTAGTTTAAAATTTACGGCGATCTGCGACAAAATTAAAGTTAATTTAGATTTAAGTTCTTATGCTTTAACGGAAAGCACGATTACCAAAATGGTAGATCAAGTAAACGTAGATAGATTAAAGAACTATCCTGTAAATGTGTTAACGTCACATTTATTGTGTTTTTTGCAAGGTAAATAGAAAGAGTTATTTGTGAATTTATTATTACTTTACATGTATGACAGTGAATATGATTTTGATAATTGGTTACACATGAAATTTGCTGAGTATTTAGCAAAAACAGATGATGTTAATTTAGTTTGTTACGGGCCGTGGTTACATGAAGCGTATCCGCATTTGATTTCAGAGCATTTTGAAGATGGTCGAACGTTACGAAGTTTAGTTGATTCGCATAAATCAGATGCTGTCATTTTAATGACAAAATCAAGAATGTTTCATTGTTATCGGCCTGAAACATTATATGGGCCTACTGAGCATAATTGTTGGTTGCCGTCAGATTTTAAAGATGTTGATATTCCAGTGGTTATGCTTGAAGAAGATTATCATTATGAGATTGACGATAAATGGTATCACGAAGTAGGTGTAGATGTTATTTTACAGCGGCATAAATGTTCTTCGTTGCGACAAGAAACAGTGCCTATGAAATGGTTTCCTTTTTCAGTAGACCATACTGTTTTTAATTGTGACGGACGCGATCGTGCAAGAAAGGTTGGGTTTGTTGGCAGTTGTAGTCATTCAGCGTATCCGTTACGCAGAATAGCGATAGAGAAGTTGCAAGGCACAGATTATTTTCATATTGATGGCAGACCAGGGCGAGGGCACACTGACAGAATAGAGGGTAATGCGTATATAGATCAGTTAAGATCGTGCGTTTCTCATTTATGTTGCACAAGCAAGTATTCTATAACGCCTGCAAAAATATTTGAGATTATGGCAGCTGGTTCAGTTTTATTTATTAACGACGAACCGCAATTACGCGAATTGTTTGATGGTGATTGTTACGTTACGTATGACAGTGAGTGTTCTGATGTTGTTGCTAAAGCACGGTGGATAGCGGAGCATATGACAGAATCTTCGCGTAAAACTATAGTCACGCAGGCTCGCGAGCAAATTGAGGCGAAGCATACGCATGACGTGCGCATCCAAGAGTTATTAGCAATAATACGAGGTATTAAATAATGGCAGATGCTGTACCGTTTTGGTTGCAACCGCGCAAAAATCCATATATTGATCCTGAAGTTTTAGGGCGGTTGTTGTGTGACGTGGCAGCCGTGTTTGATAAACACGGTATGCGTTACGTGCTTATTTATGGCACGTTGCTTGGTGCTATTAGGGATAAGGCGCTTATACCGTGGGATGACGATGTTGACCTTGCAGTGTTTAACAGTGAGCGAGATATTTGGTGGAATAAAGTTGTTCCAGATTTAATAGATATTGGTTGTCGCGTGCCGCCAGAAGGCAATCCAAATGAACCGATAAGTGATAGTAATCCGCCGTGGTATGACGGGTTAGCTTTTCGAGAAGGCGAAAAAGTTGAATGTTGGTTTCATGATGCCGTTGGCGATTCTTATGCTTATGATCCAGAGCGGTGTGGCCCTAATTATACTTTTGATGCGCATTTTTTTGATAATTTACGCACGATTGAATTTTTAGGCCGCGACTTTAGCGTACCTGCAAAAGCAGAAGATTTTTTGTATACAGTTTATGGGCCGAATTGGCAAACACCGATTAAACCGGATGAGGCGCAGCCTTATACCACAAAACCGTCAGAAGAATCTCCTCGTTATTAAAGGTTAGTAGTTATGAAATTACATTTGTGTTGCGGCGATGTTTATTTAGATGGTTGGCATAATGTTGATATTTTGGGTAAAGCAGTAGCTTTTGGTGAGGATAATCCAAATAAAACAACGGTAGCTAACTATTATTCGCGGCCATATGATTTAGAAAATAAGCAGCGTGAAATATTAATAGATCAACGTGTTAATCTTACGGATACGTGGGATATTGCAGCGAATTCATGTGATCGTGTGTTGTTTGTTTCTACGATTGAGCATTTTACTGTTCCAGAAGCGCAACATGTTGTAAAAGAGGCGCATCGTGTATTAAAAAATGGCGGATTGTTTCAGTTTGATTTTCCAGATATTTATAAAGCAGTTGATGTTTACAAAAATAATCCTGATGAGTTGATGCGATTGATTTATTGTAGTCATAAGAATGAGTACTCTATTCATAAATGGGGATACACAAATGACACTGCTTTACGTCTTTTACTTTGTTGTGATTGGAAAGATGTGCAGTTTGGTGAAATAGTTTCTCATGACTATCCAATGCTAGGTGTGACGGCATATAAATAAAATGTTTAAGGTTTATTTTTGTCGTCAATGGGATTCCCCCGAAGATACGTTAAAAAGTTTTGCGCGTATGACGCCTGGGTCTTCATGTAAATGGAAAGACATGGAGGCTACGCTAGATGCAGATGAAGCTGATTGGATTGTTGTAATCGATAAAGTCAATCAGTCTTTTCCTGCAGAGAAGACAATTTATATAGGTAGCCATCCACCGAATATAAGCAACCATTACTCTAATTACGCTGACGTTTCTTGTGCTGCGTCGTTAGATTTGGCGGATACGCTTGGTTTTAATGAATGGTGGATTCAGCATAGTTACGACGAATTAGTCGATATGTTGCCGCCTAAAAAAACTAAAGATCTTATTGCAATTCATAGTAACAAAACGTCACGCGGTTATCACACAATGCGGCGGGCTTGGTTGGAGCGTTTTTGCAACCAGCATCCGTTAGATTTTGAATTGTATGGTTGGATTGAGCCGTGGGGATCTTTAGCCAAGTATTACAAAGGGCAGCTAGGCGATAATACGCCAGATTCATATTGGTTTGGTAAGGAAGATGTATATCAAGCAGCAAGGTACGCAATCGAATTAGATACGGGTCCGTGTTATCATTATTTTTCTGAGCGTTTTTTGGATGCTATGCTTTTGTGGTGTATGCCTATTTATTGGGGCAGTTACAATGTTCACGATTATTTACCTGCGGAATCTTTTCGTTATTTGAAAATAGACGGTAATGGTTCAGATGTTATCGATATTGTGGCTACTGATTTTAGAGAGTCAAACTTAGACGCGATGGCTGAGGCAAGAAATTTGTTATTAAATAAATATCAAATATGGCCGATGACATACGATTTAATTAAAACATTATGAGTTTAGATAAATTAATTATTGGTATAACAACGTGTCCGCGTGTGCATGACGCAGACAAACTAACGGACACTGTTAGCAGTTTGCGCAGTTCTGGTTTTAAAGATGCGGTAGTTGTATTTGCCGAGCCAAGTGCGGGTATTGCTGCTGGTGATTATGCGGTTGTACACCGTGCAAAACGTTTAGGCGTAAATGGTAATTGGTATCAGACGCTTGTAGATTTAGTTGCCCGGTCAAAATCTAAAACGCACATAATGATTTGTCAGGACGACGTGCAGTTTTCTTTAGGTTTGCGGGATTATATGAGCATTCACTTTAAGGATAAGTTTAAAGGAATGTATACGCTGTATACGTCTGGGTTGCGTTTTGACTGGAGCAGGCCGGATGGTTGGAATAAAATGGTGCCTGATCCGGCTACAGGTATTCCGGGTGCTTTAGCGTTTTTATTCCCGCGTCCAATTGCTAAACAACTTGCTGCGGCTGTTAGCAATAATATGCCGGACGCTGGCGCTATTCATATTGATAATGAAGTGGGTAAATGGTTAGGAGCACACGGGTATAGTGTTCAGTATCATTTACCAAGTTTAGCGCAGCATACGGGCGATAACGTATCTACTATTTATAAAAATGTTCCTAAAAATTCTGGGCGTGTGTCGCCGGGATTTGTGCAAAAAATTATGTAGGTTGTTATGGATTCTCCATTAGTAACTGCGGTTATGTTGACGGGCCATGACGAGAGGCGCCGACCGCTGGCCCATACGGCTATTTCGTCGTTTTTAAGGCAAACGTGGGAAAGCAAAAATTTATTGATTATTAATCAAGGTGAGCCGTTTAACATACAAAATGAGCAAATTCGAGAGTACATAGTTAAGGAAGAAGAATTGTCGGCTTCTGCGGTAACTATAGGTATGTTGCGAAACATTGCGCATGAGTATGCGGACGCAGAATATTTAATTAACTGGGATGATGATGATTATCATCATCAGTTACGCATTGCGACGCAAATGGACCCGTTTAAACATGATAACCGTTTGTTAGCAACGGTTCTTCAAAATAGAACAGTTATTGATTTACAGGCTGGCGATTTTTTTGCTAGAGACGCGGGGCTTTCTAATTGTGGTGGTTGCGCGGGTTCTATTCTTTTACGTATTTCATTATTGCTTAATCAGAATATTGAATATATGTATATGGAAGATCTTGTATCTGATCCTGAGGCTGAGTTTTTAGAGCATTTCCCGTCTTTTGTTTGTTACCCAATTGAAAATTCTCCTATCATGTATCATCAAACTTTTACTGGTTTGAACTGGAACAATTATTGGACAGTTGTGGAGGAGCCGCGACGGCGTGACACTATTTTTATGTCTGACGAAGAAACGCGTTTTACAGCAAGTATTTTGTATAAGTATCAAAAAATGCTAGGATTGCTTTCAGACGAAGATAGCGAATATTTGCATTCGTATAGGCAGCAGCAGGCAATGCGGCTTCCGGGCATTGTTTCTGCTCCGGCATGTTAGGATGGTTTTATAGCTTAAATTACGTCATAATAGATAGCTATGCATAATTCAGCGCAATGGAATGCGGTTCCGGAAAATGTGCGTCATTTGTTTATAAAATACGCGGATGAAGCGCGTAATTTGACTGCTAAAGATGTATCGGCAGCAGATTGTTACGTTGATACGGAAGAAGTAGGCCGCATTTACTTGCGCAAACAAGCACAAGAAGAATCGTTTAAACCGACAACGGGCAGACCCGTTATGGATGCGTTTAGATCGGTAGGCCGCGCCATGGGTGGCCCCAATCCTTTAACGTCTACATTAACTGGTGGTGCGTTAGGCGCGGCACTGGGTTATGGCGGCGGTTGGTTATTACAAAAGCTATTTCCAGAGAAGTATGTGGAAGATGGGCCGCTAGCCAGAAATTTAGCTATTGTGGGCGGTCTTGGTTTAGGCGGCGCTTCTGGGTTGTTCCACGGGTTGCCTGCATATAAAAGTCGAAGAGATTTAGGCCAAGGTTTTTGGGGAAGTTTAGGCGGCGCTGCTTTAGATGACACGATATACCCGGCACTTAAAAGAGCGCAAGACGAATTTAATGTTGAGTTAAATACCGATGACTTGTTTGAAAAGTTAGCTTATGCACCGGTAGCTGGTGCTTTTGTTCCTAACATTCCTGTTAACGGTTTTAATCAAGCAGTATGGCGTGATCCGTATTTAACACCGCATGAACAAGCAGCTACAACAGGTTTAACGGCTGCGGCATCGTTGCAACGTGGCGGCTCTTCTCTTGTGTCTCCTTTTGACGTCGGGAAGATTGCAGTCGGCATGGGTTCTGGTGCTGTTTCAGGGATGCTTGTTGGTAAAGCATTAGGTGCTTTAGCTGGTTTAACTCCAGTAGCCCAAGAAGGTATTCAGAATGCGGGTATTTTCGCGGGGCTTATTAGGAGTATAGTTCCAAAAGCTTTTGGATATTAATAATGGCATCACGCCAAGACGCAGTAAATAACGCTATAGAAGCTAGCGAGATGCAAAAAAGACTTGTGTCTGACACACGCATGGGTCTTTTCCCTATGTTAACGGATGCAAGAGAGTTGGTTAGTGATATTCGCACAAAAGGGATTAAGATTAAGATCACAAAATTGTGGCCGCTCTCTTTAGAAATTCGCATAAATAACTAACGGAAGGATTTTATTGTGAACACTGAATTTTGGGTAGTTGTCGTGTTAGTCGTGCTATCTGTTGGCGGTATTTTTTGGCCTAAGCTTACAGGCTTGGTACGTTTTGCAAAAGGAACTAGTCGGCATAATCCAGATGCTTTTCAACGCAGAATGGATCTTTTGAATGAACTTATTGAAGAATGTGAAGGTTGTGACGCTGAAAAGAATGCTGTTATTGCTGCAGGCGATGTTATTGCAAAACATTGGCGTGAAATTGCAGACGAGTCAAATAAAGAAAGGTAATAAATAAATGTCAGGTTTATTTCGGTTTTTGCCTACAGTTCTTTTAGTGCTGTATTTAATTTTTAAGTTTATGCCGTCGTTGCCGTTAAGTCCTGGCGAGTATTCACCGACACCCCAGCAGAAGGCTCAGTTACAAGAAGTTAAGGCAGTGTTAGCGGCTTACCCAGATGCATCAGAAGATTTATCGCATATGTTTAATGGTTTGGCGTTAGTCGTTAATTCGGATTCTGCCATATTAAAAACTACGGGAGACGTAAGACGCACACATCAGAATGCGGGTGCTTTGGCTATTCAAGTTGGTGAGATTCCGCGGATACCGGGTTATGTGGAAGCTGTGGATCGTTTCCTCAATGCGGATATTGGTTCTGACAATGTTCCGTTAGATGCGGTGAAACGTAAGCAAGTCGTGGACGCGTTCAAAGCACTTAATTGGGCGACACAAAAATGAGAAACCGACAACGACAACGATTAAAGAATATACGCAGGCC
>Ga0114999_10002400_pt1 | contig 24732 bp, 23 predicted proteins | sample ArcticOcean_MG_C_3_FD_89820 | JGI IMG/M metagenome (GOLD analysis project Ga0114999, IMG submission 89820) | Marine microbial communities from western Arctic Ocean - ArcticOcean_MG_CB8_126 | ecosystem: Environmental > Aquatic > Marine > Oceanic | place: Arctic Ocean: Canada Basin | collected...
AAAATATATCAACACCCAAGAAACCGCCATCAAATAGATGGTTACCTTTTACAATAATTCCAGAATGATAAAAAACTACCGCCAATACAGCGATCGCCCTGAGCCCATCTATATCTGAGCGATAAGGGAAAGTTGGTTTCTTGAATTTATTCACTCAATATACTAAGCGTTGGATTGAGAATCATCGTCTACGCGTGGTAACGGACGATAATAAAGACCCCATTCTTGCATTAAATTTGAGATTTTCGGATCATTGAATTGAGTGAGTTCCTGCATGAAGCCGGATAAGGAATGACTAATTAAAGTATCTGTATCACATACCCAACTTTTAGGGGCAGGTGTGATATAGATCACGCCATCCTGATGCGGGCATCTCAGTTCCATTCTTGTCATGCTCTCGCTTTTATGAATCAAATCTTTTTCAAAATTCATCAGTGACTCCTTTAGTTTAAATTATGTACTCGATTTAAACCCAAATATACTTACGGTGTAATTATATCCCATTACCATGGTATAATTAAGTGGTAAGCAGTATATCGTGCTGTAGTCTAAACATAAGGATTAATAATATGTATCCACCTGGTGGACCGGTTGGGAAACAGCCAGAAATAAACTTAGAAGACCTCATAAAACAGATAAAAAACTCCTTCTCTGGGATTACAGGCAAATTCGGAAAATTCGGATTTGGTGGAATATTGCTGATTGCAGCTTTACTAGTAATCGGAATATGGTCAGGAAGCGGAGTGTACACTATCAATCCTGGGGAACAAGCTGTATTAAGAATGTTCGGCGCAGCGCAAGGCAATCCAATCGCCCAAGAAGGACTACACTGGTGGTGGCCTGCTCCCATAGGTAAAAAGGATGTTGTATTAACAACAGAAACTAGGCGAATGGAATTAGGATTCGTAGGCACTGACGGTGGTGGTTCTGCTGCCGTACCTGGGGAATCATTAATGATCAGCGGAGATTTGAATATAGTAGATGTTCAAATGGTAATTCAATATACGATTAAAGACTTATCAAATTACTTGTTTAAAGTAGACGACCCAGGAGAACCTGAACGAGGTATTGCACCAGGAAGCCCTGATGGTAAAACTTTAAAAGATGCATCAGAAGCAGCTCTTAGGCTAGTAGTTGGACAAAGTTCCATAGACGAAGTAATAACAGAACAAAGGTCTCAAGTAGAATCTGAAACTCGCGTTAGATTACAAGAAATTTTAGATTCCTATGAAACTGGCATCAATGTTGTGAACGTCAAATTACAAGACGTCAAAGCGCCCCAAGAGGTACAAGATGCCTTTCAAGATGTATTAAGAGCTCGACAAGAACGAGACACTAAAGAAAACCAAGCACTAGCTTATAAAAATGATATTATCCCTCGAGCTAATGGTACTGCTGAGCAAAAAATCCGTGAAGCTGAAGCATTCAAAGAGTCCAGAATTGCTACATCAGAGGGTGAAGCTGACAGGTTCGAATCAATATTAGCTGAATACAACAATTCTAAAGAAGTAACAAGGCAACGTTTATATCTAGAAGCTATGGAGGCAATATTGCCCGGGGTTTCCAAAATAATTGTAGATCCTGAAACTGAAGCCCTATTAATTCTAGGTGGCAACAACAGCAATATCACGCCCATTCCAATGATGCCTGGAACAGAGTAATTAAAGTTTAAAACAAATAAAGAGAAGCATTTATGAAATCAATAATATTACTAATAATACTGGTTGCGGCCGGAATCATTGGTCTATCATCTGCACTGTATGTAGTAGATGAAACGGAACAAGTGATCATTCTCCGATTCGGAGAAGTCCAAGCAGTAAAACGAACACCTGGGTTAAATATAAAACTTCCATTTGTAGATGTAGTCGTTACATTAGATAAGCGAATTCTACGAATTGACGCCCCGCCTGTAGCGATGCCTGATATTGAAAAAGAAAACCTAGTTATAGATTCATACGCACGATATCGCATTACCGACCCTGTAAAGTTCCGCAAAACACTGCGAACTGAAAGTAATGCTAGAAGTCGAATGGCAGACATAGTTACATCCAGCCTCCGTACAGAAGTTGCGAGAAGAGACCGAATAGAAATCATAGGGGCTGAACCTGTATTAAATCCAAACGGTTCACAATTAGTAGACTCAGAGGGTGTCCCAATTTTTATAGGAACTGAGACCCGAGGTGAAATATTACTCGCAGTTTTAGCAGACGTCAGAGGGCAAGTACAAGAACAAGATTTAGGAATTGAGATTACTGACGTAAGAATTAAGAGAGCTGACTTCCCAGACGAAGTAACCCCAAGCATTTATACACGAATGAGAGCTGAAAGAAACAGAATAGCGAGTAAATTTAGAGCAGAAGGCGATGAAAAAGAACTCAAAATCCGAGCCGATGCAGACAAACAATCTACTATCATTCTAGCTGAAGCTCAAAAAACCAGCAATGAAATCAGAGGTGAAGGCGAAGCTGAAGCTATTAAAATCCTCGCTGACGCTCTAAACAAAGATCCTGATTTCTTCGCTTTTAGGAAAAGTTTAGAAGCATACAACAATATACTAAACACCGACACCACAGTAATTTTATCAACAGAATCTGATTTGTTTAAATACCTACAAGGTCCGTATGCAACTCAGGATCATGGCAAAGATATAGATTAAATCTAAACCTAAGTATGGCCATTTAAGAGAGGCTCTGTGATTAAATATTACAGAGCCTCTCTTAATGTCCACAAACAAGGCACTAATGAAATCATAGACGAACTCAAACAGGCAATCTAAGGTATACTAAACACTAATCTAAATACACTGGGTAAAGTGGCATCAAGATGAAATTACACGAACACCAAAGTAAAAAAATATTTAAGTCGTATGGTATCAATGTTCCAGAAAGCATTTTGATCGACGATATAAGTGAATTAAGTAACGCATTAAACATACTCGGAGAACAAGTCGTCTTAAAATGCCAAGTCCATGCTGGAGGACGAGGGAAAGCAGGTGGCGTAAAGATTGTCCGCTCAAAAGAAGAAGCATCTGCGTATGTGGAATCAATGTTGGGTACAAACCTTGTAACCCATCAGACCGCAAATGAAGGCGTTCCAGTAAGATCAATACTTGTAGAGCAATTAACTAGTGTAAAAACAGAATTGTATCTTGCTATCACTATGGATAGAAATGAACAATGTCCTACTATCCTTGCTAGCAAAGCAGGTGGTATGGAAATTGAAGAGGTCGCTGAAACCTCACCCCAAGACATAATTTACCAACTTGTAGACCCTGTCGTAGGTCTTCGCCCTTTTCAAATGCGTGAATTAAATAAAAAAATAGATGTCCCAAATAAAAGTATCCCTCAATTCAATCATTTATTATCATCTATATCAGCCTTGTTTTATGACCTAGATTGCTCCTTGATAGAAATCAACCCATTGGTGATTACTCAAGACGATAATATAGTAGCATTAGATGGGAAAATTACCTTAGAGGATGATGCTTTATTCAAACATCCTGACGCTTATGCATTACGCGATCGAGATCAAGAAGATGCACTAGAAGCAGAGGCAACAGATTTGGAAATTGCATATGTCAATTTAACCGGCGACGTAGGGTGTTTAGTAAATGGCGCTGGATTGGCAATGGCTACCCTAGATGTAACAACTCAGGCTGGTTCTTCACCTGCAAACTTTTTGGACGTTGGTGGAGGTGGAGCAGACGTCGAAAAAGTATCCAAAGCAGTATCAATCATATTGTCTGACACCAAAGTAAAAAAAGTATTAGTAAATATTTTTGGAGGCATTTTAAGATGTGATATAGCTGCAAATGGCATTATCATGGCATATGAACGCTCCAAATCTAATCTGCCTTTAGTCGTGAGAATGCTAGGAACCAATGTTACGGAAGGTAAAGAAATACTAAAGAATTCTAGATTAAACGTAACATTCGCAGAAACTCTTTTAGAAGCAGCGGAAGCTATAAACAAGATATAAACCGGTAGGATAATAATGGGAATATTATTAGATAAAAATTCTAAAATAATTGTGCAAGGCATTACTGGGAAAGAGGGTAGTTTCCACGCTACTGCTGGTATTGAATATGGTACCAACGTAGTAGGTGGCGTAACTCCTGGTAAAGGAGGCCAAAAATTCAATAATACTATACCTATTTTTGATACAGTAGAGGAAGCAAAATCACAGACAGGAGCCAACGTTTCTTTGATATTCGTCCCTCCAGCGTTCGCAACGGATGCCATTTGTGAAGCAGCCAATGCAGAAATTCCTCTAATCATATGTATAACAGAAGGTATTCCTGTGAATGATATGGTTAGTACAATTAGGTATGTCCAGTCTAAACCAGTAAGGTTAATCGGGCCTAATTGCCCAGGAGCAATAAACCCTAACGACAATTGTAAAGTCGGTATCATGCCTGGCTCAATACATAAACCTGGAAATGTGGGAGTTGTATCTAGAAGTGGAACCCTCACATATGAAGCAGTTTACCAACTAACTTCGATAGGAATAGGTCAATCCAGTTGTGTCGGCATTGGAGGAGACCCTATCATAGGAACCAATTACATTGATATTCTTAACATGTTCGAAAATGACCCAGAAACAGACGTCATAGTTTTTATAGGTGAAATTGGAGGAACTATGGAGCAAGAAGCGGCAGAATATATAAAAGAAAATATCAGCAAACCTGTATGTAGCTTAATAGTTGGAGCAACTGCTCCAACTGGGAAACGTATGGGGCATGCCGGTGCCATCATAACGGGCAAAAGCGCTACAGCAGAATCTAAAATAACCGCCCTTAGAAATGCTGGTTGCCATATAATTCCAACTCCTTCAGACATTGGATCAACAGTAGAAAAAGTATTATTGGAAAAATTTTAAAAATCCAAGAAATCCTACTAAATATTTGATATACTCTTATCCGCGGGGGCGTAGCTCAATGGTAGAGTCCTAGGTTTCCAACCTAGTTATGTCAGTTCGATCCTGATCGCCCCTTCCAAATATCTCAAATTTCACATATTATAATCCAACTGCTCGTATTATAATATCTACATTAGTAGGACCTGGTGGCAAGGTACCGTCGTCAATTGAATGCATCGCATCTACGATAGCATCATTGAATGGAGTAGCTATGCCAAGCTCGTCACCTTTTCTGCAAACTAAGCCATTCATAAAATCAGTCTCTGAATGCCTACCTTTATGAACATCTTGAGCCATTGATGCCAACCAGTTGACTCTGCCACCTTTTTGAGACAAAATACCGTCTAACTCTTCAAATGCATCACCTTTATCAGCGTCCGCCCATGTTTGCGCTGCAATGCCATTAATATCGACAACATTCAGTCCTTGTCCCAATCCAACCATGGCAGCTTCTTTAGCTAGATGTATTTTTATTAATCGGCATTTAGGATCATCTGCTAAATCTTGGGAACCCAATGTAGACATAGCAGATATGGCATTGCCCATAGAATTTTGGCATAATTTTGCCCACCTTTCTCCCCATAAATTATCAGTTGCGTAAGCCGCGTCAATCCAATTCAGTTTATTAGCAATCATTTCTGTTCTCGGAGTAATTTCAGCATGATGTTCTCCTACTCTAAAAACCACATGCCCATGATCTCGGCCAACTTGACCTCCTCTGGTGACGTGGCCTGGCTCCCATAATGCTACTTCTATATGTGATGCTATGCATCCCAGAGATCTTTCTGCTCCTACTACAGAAGCAATCACAGTGTCATTCCAGCAATTTTGCAAAGATATAAAAAATCCCTCTGGTTTGACGTATCGATCGATAAAATGAGTTGCCCATTCAGTATCATAGGATTTCATTGAAATAAATACATAATCAAACTTATCGTATATGGACTGGGCATCAGTCAAATGCATAGCTTTTATCGGTACTGTGAATGGCCCTTGACTCCCAGTTACATGTAATCCTTTGCTATTAATGGTTTCTACGTGTTCCGGCCACATATCTACTATAGTTACATCTTCTCCTTCTTTAGCTAAAAAAGCTGCAACGTAGCTGCCTAAGGCTCCTGAGCCCATAATTCCAATTTTGTCTGCCATATCTATTCTCCTCGTATTTTATGTAATTCGTACTAATTTTACACTATGAATTTGCAATAATTCTCTCATCTCATCTAACATTGCTACTGGAACATAGTCATCTACTCCTAGGACCATCATTGCCCGACCTCTTAGATCAATTCTCCCAACTTCCATGAAATTTATATTTACGTTATGTTTACCAGCTACAGTACCTACAGCCCCTATTGATCCGGGTCTATCATCATTGTCCACGAATAACAATGCTGGTTCGGTCAAAGCTATATCAAGCCAATATTCATTAAATCGCACTAAATGTACTTGTTCTCTAACGAAAGTTCCAGAAATTAATAATTGCCCATTTGAGGTATTTAAGATTACTGTTATCAAACTACTGAATTCATTATCCAATTGTTGTTTTTGTTCAATTAATTCTAAGCCTCTAGATTTAGCGAGAATTGGAGCATTTATAGAATTAACTTGTTCACTTGTTGTTCCTTGCATAAACCCAGATAAAAAAGCTGATTTTAATACTGATGTATCATATTCTGCAATTTCACCTTCATAGCTTAATGTCACGGATCTAAATTGCCCTTCAGATAAACCAATGGCCAATTTACCCATCATTTCAGCTACTGGGATCATCGGGGAAACAATAACTTGATTGTCAGGTCCCAGCATCGGCGCATTAACTACATTTTTACCAAAAGAGCCTCGCAAAATGTTAATTAATTGCTCTACAGCTTCTATTGCTACAGCATCTTGCGCTTCTATCGTTGCTCCTCCTAAGTGAGGAGTCAATATAATGTTGCAGTTGTCAGTAAATCTATTATCAATATCTGGCTCATTTCTAAACACATCTAAGGCAGCCATTGATACCTTTCCAGAGCTTAAGGCATCAAGCAAAGCAGCGTCATCAATCAGTTCTCCTCTAGCAACGTTAATCAGTCGGCAACCGTTCTTCATTAGTGAAAATTGACGGGCTCCTAAAAAAGATTCTGTAGATTCAGTTAATGGGGTATGAATAGATATGAAATCACTTTTTGATAATAGTTCTTCCAACGGTTGTAGGCTTACCCCAATGCGAGTAGCATAGTCTTCGTTAACGAAAGGGTCATGAGCTATTATTTCCATGTCAAAACTACGGGCACGCTTAGCAACTTCTGAACCCACTCGTCCGATTCCGATGATACCTAATGTTTTTCCACGCAATTCTACTCCCATGAAAGTGCTTCTATTCCATTTTCCATCTTTCATAGATAAATGCGCTTGAGGAATACTTCGGGCGGAAGCCAGGATTAATGCTATAGTATGTTCTGCAGCAGCGATTATATTGCCTGTCGGGGCATTAACCACTGCTATTCCAACATTGGTAGCGGCAGAAACATCTATATTATCTACTCCAATACCGGCCCTTGCTATAACTCGCAATTTAGAACCTGCATTAATAATGTCTTCTGTAATCTTAGTTTCACTTCTAACCACTAAGCCACTATATTCAGCTACTATGTCTCGCAATTCATCATGAGACAATCCAAGCCTAATATCTACTTGATGATCTTTAGACAATAAATCAATGCCTAATTGGGATATGTTGTCAGTCACTAAAATTTTAGCCAAGCCAATGCCTCAACGATCTACATAATATTTACCGAACAGTTAAGTCATTGTAACTCCAAAGCTCGCAATTGGACAAATGTTTAATAAGCATCAACTGGTTCATAATTCACAAACCTCTTGACCGAACATACTTGTAACATTACGATACGTATGATGCAAACACAAAATAAGCACTGAATAAAGAGAGTAGAATCCAATGAGTGTAGAATTCCAGCTAGAAACTATCAAAATATGCAATACTGAAATTGAAATGTTAACAGGTGGATCAGGTAAATCATTACTAGTCCTCCATGGCCCAGATGGAAGCTTAGGATGGTTAAATTACGCCAAAAGCTTGGCAGAAAAATATAAAATTTACATACCTTCTCATCCCGGATTTGGTAACTCTAACAGGCCTGAATGGATTCAAAGCATCCAAGATATGGCTTGCTTTTACACTTGGTTTATAGAAGAAATTGGATTACAACAATGTAATGTACTAGGGTTTTCAATTGGAGGGTGGATTGCTGCCGAAATATTATCAATTGCGCCCAGTACATTTAACAAAGTGATCCTTACCAGCTCAGCAGGTATAAAACCTAAAAATTCTGACATTACTGATATCTTTCTTCTTTCGCCGAATCAAATAGCTGAATCAAGTTTTAAAGATATAAGCCAAGCACCCGAATACACTAAAGTATATGGCAACACCGAAGCCCCATCAGGAACTTATTATATTACTGGATCAACAGGTGGTTATGACCCTCAATTTATAGCAGACAAAAACCGGGAAACTGCAGTCAGATTATGCTGGAAACCCTATATGTTTGACCCTAAATTACCTGCTATATTAAATCGAGTAAAAAATCCTGTCCAAATTATTTGGGGCGAAAACGATTCTATCATCCCTCAAGAATGCGGTGAAATATTTGCGCAGTCGATACCAAATTCCACTTTGAATATTATAAAAAACTGTGGCCATATGCCTCATATTGAAAAAACTACAGAATTTACCTCTATAGTTACCAGTTTTCTAGAATAAACTATTCTGATAATGATTAGCCTACTTATGCCTACGTAGCCTAATCATCCCTAAGATCAGTAAAGATACCACAACTATTATTAATATCTCTATTTGTGACCTAGATATCAGTAATGAGGAATTGAAAACCATTGAAATTAATTTAGGTAATACTGTTGGTGCCAAAAACCTTAATGCTATCAATATACCGAAGCATATTAATATACCTTTCAATATTTTCATCTATATAAAACATTAGGTAATAAAGAGTAAGCCTCTAATTCCATGAAAAATCTATACTTAATTCACCACAAATATCTTTAAACCAATCCACAACTTCTTCATGAAGAGGAATACCTTGGGTTCCTCGTATTAATTCCATTTCATATTCAGGCTGCCCGGCTACCATTACTCTTTCTTGCCCAGGAGCAGGCTTGGTATTTTTCATCATGGCCATCCATTCATCCATAGTTTCTTTAAATTCATCTACTTCTGTAAAAGCATCTATTTTATACGCAGCTACATAATGTCCGAAATTTGGCCTCCCTGGCTTTGCTCCATATCCAAATCCTGTTAACACGCCTCCCAGAATATCTACAATGCATGACAATCCATATCCTTTATGCGATCCTAACTCTCTGGTAGCACCTACTGGTAACAGTTGGTACTTTTCAGGCACATCTATACTCTCCATTATTGGAGTGCCAAACTCATCTGCTAACCAGCCAGGTTCTAATTTAGCGCCTAACCTTCTTGCAATTCCAATTTTATTACTCGCAACTGCGCTAGTTGCTGCATCAAACACAAACGGATGATCATTCTTAGCAGGAACTGCAATAGCTATAGGATTTGTCCCAAGTCTCGGTTCAGCTCCAAAAGTTGGTAAAACTGAAGGCGGACAACTAGTCATGCAAACACCAATCATGTCATGTTCTAAAGCTTTCATTGCATGATATGAAGCCATTCCTAAGTGCCTCGCATTCCCTACAGTAACCATTCCGATTCCGACTTGTTCAGCTTTTTTTATAGCCAAATCCATAGCTTTAGGGACTGTCATAATGCCTAAGCCTCTATCAGAGTCTATGTTAGCAGTGGCAGGACTTTCTTTAATGATTTTCATATTCGGGGTTGGGTTTATTGTTCCCGATGTGTATCCGTTGACATAATTCCTGAGCATATTAGATACTCCATGGGAGTCTACACCTCTGAGATCTGCAGAAACCAAAACATCAGCACCAAGATCTGCGTCTTCTTTAGTTACGCCCATTTTTTCAAAAATACTTGACACTAACTCTCTAAGCTGTGATGACTGAATCAAAATAGAATCATCTGGATTTACTTTAAATTGTTTTAACATTTTACAACCTCAAACGTACTGATTTGAACCTATATACTACATATATGGTACCATGTATGCAGTATATCACTTTACCAGTTTTGATTAATTAAGAGTAATTATGGATGATAAAAATTTAGAATATTCTTTAACCGTACTTTCTGAACTTGGCCATATTCCCTCTGTGCCTTTTCATGAAAAGTGGATGTCCACCAAAATTAAATCCGAATTACAATCCTTGAAAATTAGCTGGGAAGAAGATCAATACAAGAACATAATCGCCTGCATTCCAGGGAAAATACCATCAACCCCTCCTCAAGGCTTGATATACATAGCTCATATGGATCATCCTGGATATGAAATAGTAGGCATAGAAAATGATTATTTACTTGCAAAACCTCTAGGAGGTATTCCTTATTACGGTAAGAATCCAGGAGTGAAATTAATAATAGTTCCAGACATAAATGTGCGCATTAATGCCACTATTGTAAAACCTTCAGATAATGATCCAAGTTTATTACTAGTACAGCCACAACAGCAATACACATTTGAAAATTTCCCCATAGCCACCATATTTGATCTAGATGACTTCAAGCTAGAGAATGACTACATAAAAATGAGAGCCTTAGATGATCTTGCAGGGTGTGCTTCTATACTAGCTGTATTGAAAACTATCAGTCAAAACCCTCCTGATACTGACGTTTACGGAGTTTTTACTGTTGCTGAAGAGGTCGGGTTAATAGGGGCGCGACTTTTAGCAGCATCTAACAGATTACCTAAATCGCTATATGCCGTATCAATCGAATCTAGCAAAACCCTACCTGGAGCAGAAATCGGGTCGGGTCCAGTAATCCGTGTTGGAGATGCGGGCACTACATTTAACAATGAAGCAGAATCTGTATTAGTGAAAGCCACAGAAAAACTTTCTAAAATATCGGATACATTTTGTTCACAGCGCCAATTAATGAGCGGTGGAGTTTGCGAAGCAAGTGCATTTTCTAGTAATGGATATAAATCTACTGGTATAGCTTATCCTTTAGCAAATTACCACAACGGAGGAGATAATGAAAAAATAAAGTCTGAATACATCCACAAAGACGATTTTTTTAACGGCGTCAAATTATTACACGAGTCAGCTTACCAAATAGACGAAACAGCTCACACCAATTTCCAAAGAAGGTTTACTTCAGTCCCAAAAGATATAATACAAAGGCTCAGCTAATTATTTACTAACACCGACAACTCTTATTCTATGATTATTACTATCAGCTATAAAAATATTGCCATTAACATCAAGTTCACAGCCATGGGGCCTGTCCATGCTTGCATCTATAGCAGAACCTCCATCTCCTCCATCACCTAATTGACCTCCAGCTACAGTTGTAACAATATTAGTTGATATATCAATTATTCTGATCGCGTGATTTTCAGTGTCCACGACAACAACATTCCCTTTTTTATCACATCTAATCGCCTTAGGAGAACCCCAAGTAGCATCAAGCGCTTGTCCTCCATCTCCTGAATAGCCTCTTTCACCAGTACCAGCATATGTATGCATTATTCCGTCAGAATCTACCCGACGTACTCCGTTGCCCTCTCGCTCACAAATATAAGTATTCCCTTTTTTATCGTTACAAACAGCTCTAGCTCCAAATATACTAGCTTCTGTTGCTGGTTTTCCGTCACCTGTTCGCTCTTTTTCACCATTACCTGCGAAAGTATCGATAATACCTGTGGCTAAATTCAATATTCGAATTCGTTGATCTTGAATATCTGCTATAAGTAATCCACCTGAGCCGTCTAAAAAGCAATCATTAGGTTCCTTTAGCATCGCTTCTATTCCTTTACCGCCATCACCGGAGTACCCAAATTCTCCTGTACCGGCTACGGTAGTAATAATACCGGTTGATTTATCTACCTTTCTTACTACACTATTTAAGCGGTCAACAATATAAATATATCCATTATCATCAACTTGGAGAGAATATGGTTCATTCAATGTAGCATTAATAGCAGGCCCTCCATCTCCTGAGTATCCTGTTTCACCAGTACCAGCTATTGTCGTCACAATGCCAGTTTTCATGTCCATTTGCCGGATTCTATTTCCTCTACTTTCTGAAAAAAATAAGTCTCCAGCAACATCAAATGCACACATGAAAGGTTCATTTAATGCAACATCTAGATGTGAACCTACGTCGCCTTGTTTACCTAATTCACCGGTTCCAACAAAAGTGTTTATTATTCCTGATATAAATTCCATAAAATTCTACTCCATTCTAATATTTAAATATTTAATGCCTTCAAACCTAGTAAAGCTATTTTTTCATCTTCTTCAGCAGAAAGGCCACTAACTCCTATTGCCCCCAATATAGAAATTCCATCTGTGCCCATAATAACGACTCCACCTTGTACTGCAACTAAGCTTGGATTACCAAAGTCTGTGACATTTTTATTTTCAGTTTTCAATCTTATTGCAAAATCAGATGAATTTTGGCCAAACATCACAGATGTATAGGCTTTTCTAATCGCAACTCCTTGAGGATTTGGTCTACATCCATCCATCCTAGCATAATTCAATAAGTTCGCATTCTCATCAACAATCGCTATGGCAATTGGCCTATTGGGTTCTTCCAACCCTTTATTCAACATTGAATCCATTGATTCTCTAACTTGATCTAAACTTAATACATCTTTCTTATACATCAATCTACCTCTTCTAGAAATTATTATCATTTTATATATGAATCATTGCCATTACAACTAAGTTATGTATTTGACCGCCGCAACTCATAGAATTACAATTCAACTAATTCAAGCATTAAAAATAAGATTAGAGGTAATGAAGATGGAAACGGTAGGCTTTATCGGACTAGGAAACATGGGCAGTGGAATGTCTCAAAATATCCAGAAAGCTGGATACCCAATGGTAGTTTATGATGTCAGAGAAGAAATGACTAAACCTCTTTTAGAAAACGGAGCTGCATTAGGTAGCTCGCCTGCAGATGTTGCATCCAGGTGCAACGTAGTATTTACTTCTCTCCCTGGACCTAAAGAAGTCGAAATGGTATCAAAAAATCAAGAAGGAATACTTGAAGGCATTCAGGCTGGTACTATTTATATTGACCTTTCTACTAGTAGACCGACTCTAATAAGAGAACTTGAACCCATTTACAGAGCCAAAGGCGCATATGTTCTAGATGCTCCGGTGAGTGGTGGAAAAACAGGGGCAGCAAGTGGCAATTTAGCTGTTATGGTAGGAGGCGACAAAGAAATATTCGAGAAAGTTAAACCATTATTGGATTCATTTGGCGATAAAGTTGCTTACTGCGGAGAAATAGGAGCAGGTACAATTGCCAAATTAGTCCACAATATGATAGGCCATGGTGTTCGCCAAGCCATAGTAGAGGGTTTGACATTAGGTGTTAAAGCTGGAGTTGAAACCGAAGCTTTATGGGAAGCAATAAGAAGAGGATCGTTAGGTAGAATGCGAGTATTGCATGAAGGATTGCCACGAATGGCATTCACTGGTAACTATGAGCCGGCATCATTTGCTTTACAATTAGCTCATAAAGACATAGCCCTAGCTACCGAATTAGGAAGAGAATATAACGTTCCTATGCCAATCGCTAACTTAGCTGAACAAATATCTGTACAATGCCTGAACAGAGGCTGGGCGGCCTTAGACAGTAGCATCACAACTGTTCTTCAAGAAGAAGCTGCCGGGGTACAATTGCGAGCCGACATCGATGCAACAAAAGCCGGCAAATTCATTAGCACTCATCCTGATGCTGAATAATTGATGTTTCTTAAGAAATTTTACTCTTCAACCATATTATTTATATTAGTGCCGTTATTTCTCATTGGTTGTAGCAATTTAGATACAACCAATGAGAAAACTGTATCAACTACAGAATTTTACGCAGTTGAAGAACCATTTTTACAAAGCGCTTCAGTTTCTAAAAGTGATCCCAGTCTCATGTCCTCATCTTTGTCCGTTAGCCCTCAAAGTACTCCTCGTATGCCCAAATACGATTCAGCTGAGATATTTACTGGGTCTATCACACTAGAGGTGAATTCTGTTGAAGGCATTCTATTTCAAATACAAAATCTTGTAGAACGAAATGAAGGTTTTGTTGAATACTTGAATAGTTATGGAACCGATTACAACCAAAATGCCAACCTCACAATAAGAGTACCTCAAAAAAAATTTAATGGAACCATGTTTCAAATTGAAACGCTAGGTATTGTATTGAACAAATCAACTGGATCTGAAGATGTATCAGAACAATTGATAGATTTGGAAGCACGGCTTAAAAGCTATACCCGAGAAGAAACCAATTTATACAACCTTCTAGACAAATCAAAGACCATCGCCGATATCATAGCAATTGAACGAGAGTTATCTAGAATTCGCTCAGAAATTGAATCCTTAGAAGGAAGATTAAAATATTATGATAGTAAGATAACAATGTCCACTATCAACATTAATTTAGTCACCGCGTACGCGAACAACACGTCTCCACCATATGGAGATATAAAATTAACCACATCCGATATAGAGTTCAGTTTGAACAAAATAAAAAACCTAATAGCAAGTGATGACGGCCGAATAGACTACATTTCGTCCAATTACTTAAATAACACAGAGACTATTGAATTACTTGTGATAATTAAACGAGGATCATTTTCAACGATTTTTAAATCTCTAGAAGATATAGGTTCAGTCAATAGTAAGTACTCTAATGAACCTCAAAACCCTAACCTCAAAATAGAAGCCAAAATAGATGCTCGTATAACAATCACTCTGCGGGAACCTAATTATTTATCTGAAAACTCTAAAATGGCATCAGTGACAATCTTAATCCTTGTATTATCAGGATTCGTACTTTGGTTAGTCACTCGGAAACGTTAACAATGTCAGAATTTATAAAATCATGTTGCGTACCTAGTAGGTCAACTGAACCAACTCAAAAATCAAACATGATTAACCCCGTTTCACATAACTCTTTATTACCTCCTCTTCCGGAGAAAATTTACCTACCCGGAGGAGAATTTCTAATGGGTACAAATGGAAATCTAGGGTACTCATCAGATGGAGAGGGTCCGGAACGGCTTATACTAATCAATCCGATATATATAGACATCTATGCAGTAACAAATGAGAAATTCGAGATGTTTGTAAAAGCAACAAGCTATGTCACAGAGGCAGAAAGGTATGGGTGGTCATTTGTGTTCCGAGATTTTGTCTCGCCTGAAGTGGCAAATACTGCCAAAATTCACCCCACAACGACTCCTTGGTGGTGGGTGATTGAATCCGCGTATTGGCGTAACCCTGAAGGTCCGAAATCCAATATAGACGATCGCAGGGATCATCCAGTGGTTCATGTTTCATGGAACGATGCTATCCAATATTGCAATTGGTCTGGTCAAAGGCTACCTACTGAAGCAGAATGGGAATACGCTGCAAGAGGAGGATTGTCTCAAATGACATATCCATGGGGAAATAATTTGACCAATAATGGAAAATATCGTTGTAACATTTGGCAGGGTGTCTTCCCAGATCACAATACTCAAGACGACGGGTATTTAGGAACAGCTCCCGTAAATTCTTTTGATCCAAATAATTATGGATTATATAACATGGTAGGGAATATTTGGGAATGGTGCTCAGACTGGTTCAGCACGCAGCACCTTTACGGATTTGAACAAACTAGTAACCCAAAAGAATCTTCAATAGCGGTATCTAAGACCATGAAAGGTGGCTCATATCTATGCCATGAATCATATTGTAACCGATACAGAATAGCTGCACGCAGTTCTAACACTCCCGACAGCTCGACTGGCAATTTAGGATTCAGGTGCGTTAAAGACTTGCCCTAAGCACACAATATCAACAATAATATTTTTTGGAGATGAAATGACTAAGAAACCCAATTTAATATTCATTTTTAGCGACCAACAAAGGCAAGACACAATGGAGTGTTATGGCAATGACTGGATAAAAACACCGAATATCAACGAATTGGCCACTCGAAGTTTTGTATTCAAAAATGCCTACGTCACTCAGCCTGTTTGCACTCCTTCTAGGGCATCAATTATGACTGGGCTTTATCCTCATGCCGCCGGGCCGGTCCTAAATGGAATTGAACTTTCTAATGATGTACAGTCAATAGCAGAAATGATATCCACCGAATATACTTGCGGTTACTTCGGAAAATGGCACTTAGGTCATGGTGATACCGCCCAACATGGTTTCAGCAAATGGGTTAGCACCGAAGACGGCTATGAAGGTAAATTCGTTCGTGGTGGCCCCATATCTAAACTAAGTGATTACCATCAACATCTAGTTGATAATGGATTTTGTCCTGATAAAACAGGTGGCAAAGTAGACACCTTTACACATAATAATTTAGTTTCATTTCCTGCCAAATACCAAATGGCTCCATATCTGGGGGATAGAGCAGCGGAGTTTATAGAAGAAAATAAGGAACAGCCCTTTGTAATGTATGTCAGTTGTATAGAACCTCACTCTCCATACATAGGATCTATGCAAGACACTTATGATCCAGAACAACTGCCAGTGGGGCCTACTTTCCTTAAAAAACCTGATAATGTATCTCTACTCAATAGATTGAAAGCAGAATACTATCTTCAATATATGGAAGGCGGAGATCCTGATCAAGATGCTTATATGAGTACGTGGGCTGCCGTAGGAGAAGATGTTACTACTGAAGCGGGGTGGAGACAATTAAGAGCGCATTATTATGGAACAGTCTCTCTTGTCGATGCAATGGTAGGCAAAATCACTGACGCAATAGAACATGCCGGCTTAATTAACGACACTATCATTGTATTTACTAGTGATCATGGTGATTTACTGGGAGACCACGGTATGCTAGAAAAAAGATCTTTCTACGAAGAATCAGCTAGAGTTCCACTGTTAATTTCAATTCCAGCTTTATCCACTTCCCAAACACAAGTTGAAGGAAGTTTCAGCCAAATAGATCTGGTTCCTACACTTCTTAACTTATTAGGGCAGGATATCCCTGCTCACTTACATGGAGAATCTCGAATAGAAGTGTTGCATGGAACCGATTCCCTTCATGAAAACAACGTGGTTGTTGAATGGAATGGAATCCGCGAAGGACATTTTGATCGAAGCCAAGCTACACTCGAAATAGATCGCATGAACCATTCAATGTGGAGATCCATTATCCACGATCGCTGGAAACTGAACCTCTGCTCGGGCGATCAAAATGAATTATTTGATCTAAATAATGACCCATACGAAGAAATCAATTTATTTAATAATCCTGAACATAAAGATCGAGTTAGAGATATGGCAGCTAAGCTACGAGTTTGGCAAAATCGTACTGGAGATATAGTTCCGTTACCTGATCTGTGATTTATTCAGACCTAATATCATCATATACGGAAAGAGGAGTAGCGGCTAATAATCCGGCATCTATTGGCATAGTAATACCTGAAATCCATCTAGATTCTTCACTAGCCAAGAACACATTAGCCCAGGCTATATCCCACGCATTTCCTTCTGTTCCTAATGGACCTGCAGTCTTTCTTTTCTCTCTCATTGCTGGGGTCATCTTACCTCCAACCATTGGAGTATATATATGGCCAGGAGCAATGCAATTCACTCTGACATTATCTCTGCCTAGTTGTACCGCCATAGACTTTGTTAATGCTATTACACCACCTTTGGATGCAGCATAAGGTATGCTTGGGCTACCTCCTCCAGATCTAAGTCCAACTATAGAAGATATATTAATGATTGAACCGCCACCAGTTTCAATCATTTTAGGTACAACATATTTACTTGTTAGCATCATACTTTTGAGATTTATATTTAAAACTCTATCCCACACATCTTCTTGTACATCTGTAGTAGATCCAGGTCCACTGATACCGACATTATTAAATAAAATATCTATTCTTCCATATTCAGACATTCCAGCATTAGCCATATTTTCACAATCTTTGGCTGAAGTAACATCACATTTAAACACAGAAGCTGTGCCATTCTCACTGATTATTTCACTCAATGTTTCGAGAGCTGCTTGCTCATTCAAATCAACCAGTAAGACTTTGGCTCCTTCTTTAGCAAATAAAATAGCGGTAGCTTTACCAGTTCCTACACCTGGACCGCTAGAGCCCGCTCCTGTAACAATAGCAACTTTACCTTCTAATCTCCCCATACCTAGCTCCTATATACTTACTTTTTTATACGCAATTCTATACCGGATTTTTCTTCTTGCAGTTTCGCAACAGAATCCGAATCCTCAGGCCCCCATCCTCTAAACAGTGCTTCCACATGCCGTTGATCAACTAAATTAGACAGTTCCATCGGGATACCATATTCTCTGCCTAGATCAGTAGCTAATCTTACATCTTTGGCAGCTAATGCTGTAGCGAAACCTGGTTCGAAATTGCCTTCAAACAAAAATCTTGGAAACTTATCTGCAAGTCTTTTGTTTCCTCCGGTACTATTAGTAATAACATCTGCAAGAACTTCTAAATCCATTCCCGCTTTAACACCCAGAGTTAGAGCTTCTGCCATTAAAACTCCTATGCCCATGCTAATTAAATTGTTACATATTTTGGTAACCATTCCATTACCTATAGGGCCACAATAAACAACATGTGAACCAATCGCATCCAACGCTGGTTTTATTTGTTTAAAAACCGTTTCATCTCCTCCAACCATTACAGCTAATGTTCCAGCAGCTGCTCCATACGTTCCACCGCTTACAGGAGCATCCAATACTTTGATGCCTTTTAATGCGCATTCATCATGTATGCGTCTGATTATAGTCGGCGAATTGGTAGATAAGTCCACATAAATATTATCTCCGCTGCATCCTTCTACTATGCCATTTTCACCTAATACTACAGTTTCAACGTCTCTAGGAACCGGTAAGGATGTAAACACAATTTCATTATTTTCAACAACATCCTTAGGAGAATCTGCCCAATTGGCGCCCATTTCTAATAAATCAATAGCAGATTCTTTTCTAAGATCGTGAATTGTAAGTTTATGGCCTTTTTTAGCCATATTTAATGCCATCGGTCCACCCATGTTACCTAATCCAACAAATCCTATATCCATATACTCTCCTGTTTTAAGTTTTTTATTTTAATTTTCTAATGTCAGTAAATTTAATCAAAAATACCATACTAAGCCCGATAGTGAATATACCAGTAATAATTAAACTATTGGATATTCCAATATCCCACAATGGGTTTTTTGCTGTTAACCCAATAATCAAAGTTGATAATGGAATCAGACCTTGTTCATAATGCCAGACACTAGAAACTCTACCTCTAAAATCATCAGGAACCGTTTCTTGAATTAATGTCTGATTACTTACAATAAAATGGGTTTGGCAAATACCCATTAAAAACATTATCGGAACAGAAATCCAAATCATATGAGATAAACCCAAAGTTAATATCACAATTCCTCCGCCAATCAAAGTTATTAATCCTAATAATCCTTTTCCAATTGCAAAACCGAAGCTCGAAATGTATAAGCTAGACAATACACCTGCGGAGCCCATAACAATAATCATCAAAGTGCCTATACCAGCTTCGGCATTCAAAGCCTCTCCGGTGTAATACGGTAATAACAACAGCACTGGAGTAAAAACCAAAGTACGCAAAAAGTTTAAAATCATTAATCTGCGGATCATAGTAGTTTTAAAAGTGTATGATAGCCCACTAACCAAATCTCCAAATATAGATTTGATTTCACTGGTCCTTTTATCTGTAAATGGAGTTTTCATTGGGATTTGTAATATTGTCATGCCAAAATACAATGCAGCTTCTACAAAAAAGTTCCACTCATAATCTACGTATAAAATCAGAAAACCAGCTACAACTGCACCTAACAATCTCATTGATGTAACAGTCATGGCATTTAAAGCTAAAGCGTTCCCAAGGTCTTCATGCCGAACAGTATTAGCTATCAATGCTTGCCTAACTGGCTGTGTGACAGCAAATCCTAATCCAGTTAATATCATATATAGATATATGTACAGTACATTATCTATAAATCCTAAAACTAACGATATGGCAAAAGTAAGTGCCACAATACAAGTAAATATTTGTGATATTGCCGCAAGTTTACTTCGACTCATCTTATCTGCTAGTACTCCGCCAAGTGGACTTAATAACAGTGTAGGCAACGCTCGTACAGCTACTGTCATCATTGATTGGATACCAGATCCAGTTAAATCATAAGTCAACCATCCTATACTAACAAACTGCAACCACACTGCGCAGTTACCAAAGAAGTTGCCAGTTATTAAAAATCGAAAATCTTTATTCTTTTTAAGGGATTCAAAAGTGCTAATAGGATCCTCTCTTTACTAAGTCGAACATTGTAATCAATTTAAGTATTGGGTGATGTTATACTACCACGAACCATGCATTCTATTAACCGGTATTTCAAAAATCAAATTGCCAGGCGGCACCGTAATACTAAGAATTTTAGTAAAGCTATTGCTATATATGAGCATCTTGCAAAATTCAATCTGCGCAAATTTGGTGATGATAATGAAGTTACTTTAAGGGCATACAGCAGGTTGGCTAACACCTACTACGCTTCAGCAAACTATCCAGAAGCCTTGATTAGATTTGAATTCATTTTAAACCAACGAATCAAGCTTCTCGGAGTCAACCATCCTAATACTTTACGCAGTATGACAAGCCTAGGAAATTGCCACTACCATATGAAAAAATATACTGTATCAAAGGAACTACATAACCGCGCATTTAAATCAAGGGTGGTTATTTTAGGGCCTAATCATCCCAGAACAATCCTTAGCAAAAATAGAGTATATGATTGTGACATTGCTATTAAAAGTCAGGCTATTCATTATGGATAATATTTTTATATTTACTAACAATGGGCATACGCCAATCTTTCCCATACGCCCTTGATGTTATCTTTACTCCTGGAGGAGATTGATTACGTTTGTATTCATTTCTATGAATAGCGTCCACTACTTGATTTATCATTTCTTTCGGAAAATTTCTTTCCACTAAATCTTCATAGGTAGCATCATTTTCTAAGTACAATTCAATAATCTCATCTAAAACATGGTATGGTGGCAGAGAATCTTCATCAAATTGATCTGGTTTCAATTCAGCACTTGGAGGTTTATTAATAATCTCATTAGGGATTAAATCAAATTCTAATTGTTTATTTTTCCATCTTGAAAGCTCATAAACCATTGTTTTGGAAACATCTTTAATAACACAAAACCCGCCCGCCATGTCTCCATACAACGTTGCATATCCCATGGACATTTCGCTTTTATTTCCAGTGGTCAATACTATCCATCCAAATTTATTGGATACTGTCATTAAAATATTCCCTCGAATGCGAGATTGGACATTTTCTTCTGCAATATTTGGTTCTGAGCCTATAAATACATCATTTAACATTCGTTCAAAAGATTTATGCGCATCCTCTATTGGTATATTTAACAAAGTTATACCTAAATTACCAGCCAAAGTTTCAGAATCAGCCACACTCCCTTCAGAGGAATATCTAGAAGGCATAGTAATTCCTGTTACGTTGTCTTTTCCTAAAGCATCCACAGCTATTGCGGCAGTCAAAGATGAATCGATCCCTCCAGATAGGCCAACCAATACTTTTGAAAAACCAGACTTCAGAATATAGTCGCGGGTTCCGACGACTAATGCTTGATAAATTTCTTCTAAATCGTCCAAAATCGTTGGCACATTTTGTTTCAAATCATTGACGCTATTATAAATATTTTCATCTATATTAAAATATTCAATCAAGTTAACTTCTTCCAATAAATTAGCATCATCTCTAAATTTTAAATCAGCAATCATTAACTCTTCCTTAAATGAACTGCACTCAGCAACCACATTGCCATCTGGAGCCACAAGAAAGCTATTGCCATCAAAAACTAATTCATCTTGACCTCCGACGCTATTCACGTAAGCTATGGTTAGATCATTAGCTAAGGCTCTTTCTTTAAGCATGTTAGATCTTTCTGATTTTTTATCAATATGATACGGCGAAGCATTTATGTTAATTATCAACTCCGCTCCTAACGTTTTTTGTTTCTTAATAGGCCCATCTGCGTACCAAATATCTTCACATATATTAATACCAATGTTTATGTCTTTAATATTAAATATCTGATTCAATTGGCCAGCTTCAAAATATCTTTGCTCATCAAAGACCCCATAATTTGGTAGTTTCTCTTTATGATATGTACCTATGACACTTTGGTTTTGCAACACTGCAGCAGCATTATACAAAGGGGTTTGTCCATCTACGAAACCTACAACTACGCAAATTTCTTCTGTTTTTTGTATTATCGTATCCAAGGCGTTTTTATTTTGATTTACAAATTGTTGTTTTTTTAACAGATCTTCCGGTGGATATCCTGTAATACATAGTTCAGGAAATGCTAATAAGTCTACTGACTTCATTTTCGCTTGAGTAATAATAGAAGATATTTTTTTTACATTACCTCTCACATCGCCTACAATCGGGTTGATTTGAGCCAGTGCCACTCTAATCAATCTAGACATAATCGATCCTTATGCTAATATAAACCTTGGTGTTATAACACATTAAAATAAACCCTTCACAAAATACTCATTACCAATTATACAGACAAATTATATATGTTACCTAAATCTAACAAATACAAGATAGTCAGCAGAGTACCGTTTTACTACGGATGGGTAATTTTGTCTATTTGCTGTAGCATTGCGCTATGCGCAAGACCACTTATGTCAGTAGCTACATTATCCATCTTTATGGTTCCTATGACTCAGCATTTTGGTTGGTCCAGAGGTTTTTTTTCCAGCGCCGTTAGCCTCGGAGGTATAACCGCAGTTATTATATCTCCTTTAGTAGGTAAACTTATCGATAAATATGGGGCAAAGTTCATATTAGCACTTTCTTCAGCAATCGTAGGAATCTGCGCAATGGGATTACCATTTATACAGTATCCTTGGGCTTTTTATGCATTGTATATTCCTGGCAGGGCTGCTTTCGCTAGCCCATTAGAGTTGGGCACAACGACATCAGTCAGCAATTGGTTTATTAAGAAGCGGGCATTTGCTATGTCTATTTTAAGTATTTGCCAAGGGATTGGACTCGGCACTATGCCATTCATAGCTTATTTGCTCATCATTACTTGGGACTGGAAAACATCATGGTTTACATTAGGGCTATATACTCTAATAGTAGGAGTCATACCAAGCCTGTTGTTCATAATACGTCGCCCTGAGGACGTAGGCTTATATATCGACGGCCAACCTGCACCTGATACCTCAAACAATCTTGATTCCCAATATGAACCAAAATTCACTGAAGTAAATTTTACTGTTCAACAAGCATTGAAAACCAAGTCTTTTTATTTACTGAGCTTTTTTTCTGCAGTAGGTTTTATGGCCCAAGCAGGCATAAGCCTTCATCTAGTAGCTCATTTTTCTACAAGATCATTTCCTTTGATATTGATAGCATTCCCAGCAAGTGTTTTCGCGTTATCTCAAATCTGTGGAACACTAATCTGGGGTGCTTTAGTCAAATATGTACAAATTCGGTTTTTACTAGCCATATGCGGATTCTTAATCACCATATCAGCAATAGGAATAATAATTAGCGAAAAACCATTGGGCGGATTGTTTAATTCGTTCCTACTTGGGGTTTCAGTTGGAGGATTACATTACCTACTTAGATTAGCTTGGGCTAACTATTACGGAAGGTTGCATTTAGGAGCCATAAGAGGGTTAACACTACCTATACAAATATCTGGTCAAGCCGTTGGCCCAGTTCTTTCTGGATTCACATTCGATATTAGTGGCAGCTATACCATACCTTTCATAATATTTGGAGCTTTCGCTTTCATAGGTGGGCTTTTAGTCACTTTCGCTACACCTCCTAAAATACAGGTGCACCAAAACATCACTTAATTTTGTAAGACTTTACTGCGTACAGCGGATCACTATATTGAGAACTATCAGCATTAACATGTTCTGTTTCAATGCTTTCAAACCCACCGATTAATTCCATATAGTACTTAACCAATTCCATTCGAGAAACTTCATTGGTTTCCTTCCATATCTTCACAGCCTTCGTTGAAAACATTCTATTGGAAAAAGTAACAATAAAAACTCCACCAGGTTTTAATATTCGTTGCACTTCTTTGAAAACAGCAAATGGGTTAATTAAATATTGTACAGAAACAGTAATAATAACTGCGTCAAACATTGTGTTTTCAAAACCCAATGTTGGTTTGGTGTTTAAATCTTGAACTATAAACTCATCTAGGTCAGGATTTTCAGACATTTCTTCTGGATTTAATCCTATTCCGATTATTTTTTGTTTATTTTTATTTCGTGGCCAATGAGTTCTCCAACTGCTCATTAGATCTAGAACAATAGATTCATCAGGTATATTCTCATAAAATATCTGACTTACTAATGCAATTGCCTGTTCATCAATGTGAACAACAAATCTGGGAGATTCATAGAATAATGCATCGTTAGACTCATCAATTCTTTGAAAGTAATGTTCAAAATCTGGAGGGATATTTCTCACCTATGTCTTGTCTTTATTCAATAAAAATGTAGTATAACCATATCAAATCATAACATTTTTAAACATCGGAGGCATTATGGAAAACAATCAAGATAATAACCGCGGTTACACATTAGA